>Ga0160429_1000032_pt1 | contig 188371 bp, 179 predicted proteins | sample SolpanmetagenomR_FD_108199 | JGI IMG/M metagenome (GOLD analysis project Ga0160429, IMG submission 108199) | Solar panel surface microbial communities from Lawrence Berkeley National Laboratory, California, USA - R | ecosystem: Engineered > Built environment > Solar panel > Unclassified ... | reverse complement strand
GCACATACGGCCATAGACTGTGGAGAACAAGGCATCCCGTTCGCTCTGCCCTATTTAAGCCACAGATCGACTGCGTAGTAGTATGGTGGGTGACCACATGCGAATTTCAGTTGCTGTATGTCGCTATTACTTTTTACATTTTTTCTTTTCTCTTTGGTTCATTCGTGTGCTTGTTCAAACCTGTGTGGTTCATAAGACTGAGGACTGTATGCCCTTCTTTTATATACTCAAGTTGTGAACCGTGATCATATTCCTTCTTCTAGGCACTACGAGTGTGGTGTATTCTCTTCTTCTGTGCTTTCTTGCTGACCGAGCAGGCACGAGGACGTGCAAATTAGTATGCGGAGAAGAATGTAACAAGCGGAGTCACAGCTGGAAGAACATCCAGGTCAGGTACAACGGTTGTCTCGCTGCTAATCGCGCTGACGGCCATGTGAAATGCCCATACACGATCACTGACTTGAGTAAGTCTACTCGCTTACATACGCAATACGAGAATCTGACCATTATGTTTGGCAACAATGGTGGAAATCTGGTCTGCTGAGCTTTAGGACAAGCTTGGTTAAGACTGCACATTGTGCTATTCCGACCGTAGAGGTTATGGCGTTGAGGAGAGTGTGGGAAGCCTCGGTGCACTGAAGGTCTTAGGGCCTCGTCTTGTTGAGAATCAATATGGGATTTGCAAGTCTTCCTTCGAGTATGAAGTCTTGCTGATTCCAGGTTGGTATACACAGTGCTCCGTTTCATCACTGGGCCGATATCGGCGACATTCACCCATATTTCACTTCTTCAGTTGTGTTTACATTGCATATTTTGAGACGACAGCTCAAAGCTGCATGAGGACACTTCGATCACGTCTTCGAGAGATTACCAGGTATACACGGAATCACACATGTATATATTCAGTCCCCAAGACATTTATCCGGTAAAGTATAGAGGGAACCTGGCCCCGCTGCTTGGCATCAATGCAGCTAGCGAAGGATCAGATAGCAGATCTCAGCCGTGTCAAAATTACCTGAAAATATCATCATGGCCATTGATTCGTTTCTTGATGTGAGCTTGAGGAAGCCCCATGGCCCTCGATGCTGCTACGGCCCAACAGCTCATACAGAAGCTCGCTGCAGACCGTGAAGCATATCTCGAGAGTGTGAACAAGACAACAGAACTATTATTAAATGCCATCTCTGCTTCACGGGGCGTGCCTTATGTGCAACCCCGACTTACTGCTGATACTTTGGGACGAAATCATGCAACGCCTGTCGATATTGAGAGTGTTCCAAAAACAGCTTCTGCTTATTCGGGCGAGGACTATGATGACTCCGACTCGCAAAGTGACACTGGCGTTTCACACTATACATCTGAGCCTCTATCAAAGGACGAGTACGATATCGAAGGGCTGAGGAAACATATCAAAGAGTATGAGTGGAGCAAAGCTGGTAAAGAGGTTCTCAATGGTGTTTGGGGCAATGAAGCACTACTCCAACGTCCAGCGTTGTTCCCTTCTGTAGTTGAAGAAGTGCAAGATCGTTCGCATCTGACGCACTTTGCTATCCATGACGTTGCAGATGATGGCAGCTTCTCTCTGCCATTCAGTGGTGGACGCAAGACATCTCGGTCCGCTGAGTTATGGGAGCATATTCGCAGCATCAATGGAGATCCTGATGAATCAAAGCTGGCTGTAGGCAGACTTACTATTGTCAGAGAGCCGTCACCATTATTGTTTGCGGCTTTGCACTATACACATCATAAGTACTTTGACATGGATGAGATGTTTCAATTCCTGGTAGATGATGACCCGGCATTGGTACGACCGCACAAAGCATTTGCCGAGGACGAGAGACACAGAAGAACCATGGTCTGGAATGCAGAGTACTTTACTATCATTGGTACGTTCAAGAACATATTGAGTATAGGAGCCCTTCGCTCACCAAGCATTCTAGGTGAAAATTGCGAGCCTATGAAGTGGCAGAGATCATCTGAAGCCGACGCGGACAAGACAGATATTGATCACATCCCCATTAGCAGGTGCAGCTCTATTATTGGCCTTGCGTTCGAAGGTCCAAAGTCAGGTAGTGTGAAGAGCAAGGACCGCCGCATCGCTCATGCCAGAAGTCAGCATGGGCACGTCTACAGCCCATTCTCACCCTGGAGAGTACTACATATTCAGTGTCATCCTGATTGGCACTCAACAATCCATGACGAAGACGACTACCAAAAGACTAAACTGGTGAATGGGGCCGAGGCATTCCTCACACTTCTTCGGCAAGAGCTTGGAGATGCGGGAAAACGTCTCTTGAAAGTTCACCGTCGGGTTGAGGAGTTATGTGAGCCTCCAACGGACTTCATTTTTTCTTCGAAGACAAGAGACAAACTGCTGTTCGAGGACACTTCCTACACTCTTTCGAGGCGATACTTCTGGGCCTCGCAAACTCTGACCATCATGAACAAGGATATTGAAGAAATGATTGAAAGCTATGAGGAGACCTTCAGTGAGGACTTTTGGCAAGGAAAAGACAAGGTCATCTGGCCTACCTCTCAAGACGCTGAATTCTCAGCCAGGAATGTTAACTGGCGCAAGAGAATGGGACTATTGAGGAGAGGTATTGATAATGCGATCAGGATCTTGCGGCAAATCGAAGCAATGAACGATAAAGAAATTGCAAAGATTAGAACCTCCGTGAGGAACTCTTCTCCGGTACAAGTGTTCAGGAAAGCAGGAAGTCAGTTGAGCTTGCCGCTGTCACTGTTGAACAAGGACGCAATATCCGTATTCTGACTATAGTCACCATCTTCTTCACACCATGCATGTTTGTTACCGGCATCTTTGGCATGACCAACATGCCCCCAAACGACAACTTTAATCATTTTGCATGGTCACTGATTGCAATCTGCCTGCCTACTTACCTCCTCCTCATACATATCAATACCGACGCTGGTCTAGCTTGGTGGACTACAACGACAAGTGGGTCTTGGCATCGTGTCTGCGTAGCTATGGCCAAAGCTACCGAAGCTCTTCTTGGACGTTCAACACGCTGGACTGCCAGTCTTCTCGCTCCAGAGATTATCGTAGATACCCGGGCTCCACCTGGTCGTCAACGTCACAATCGATCTTTGTCAACAACCTCTATGGATATGGCAATGCGTACACGTGCTGCGCCAGTTACTGCTACGGTTGCGGTGCAATCCCCACCAATGTCTAGGACGGTCACAGTTGAGAGCAGGCAACTAGGGCCGGAAAGCCCTAGATTACCGTCCTCACCTGGTGTGACATTCCACCTTGACCACATAATGAGTGCTGGTCCTGCGCCTCAACAAAGCACACCTCCTTCACGACGAAAAGATATGTCTTCTGCTGTGGAAGATGTTGCAGAAGTGCGCGATCTGGAATCACCTTTTCCAACAACAAATACACCCGAAAGGAGCTTCTTGAAAAAGTTTCGTCCACGACCAAGGAGGATGTGAGAGAGAGGAATTGATAATGACATCTAACCATGGCATACTAAGCATAAAAATAGAATCCCGATGCCGATCGCGATGTTTCACCGGAATTATGCACGGTTCCGCTTTCTTAGCGTGTTTCAGCTCGCGCTTTACCAAGCTTTGAAACCGTTGTGTTTTCAATGCAAGACACGTTCACGTCTACAATCACATCCACAAACACCACAGGGGCAGACTCAGCTGTGATGGCAGCATGCATGTCGTGTCTCGTACTCCCTGCCTCGTTCTCTCTTGATCTGTTTTCACCTTATACAAAACTTGCTTTTCGTACTTCACTGGTCTGAAGTTGTTTGCACATTCATTCATTCATTCATTCATTTATACATAAACTGTACAGTATCTACATACTACCTACACTCTTTCACTTCGAATATCGCCGTCGACATAAAACTAGCACGAGCATCAGGAATAGGATCAACCAAATACCCACAGAAATAAGAAAAATGCACCAAACAAAGCATCTCGCTCTTGGTTTTCTTCTCGCCTCAATTTCCACCGCGGCACCACTCGACAAGCGTGATCTTGTTGTTGTGACGGCTTGGGATGTTGTGACAGCGACTGTGGATGTTGTGCAGACCGTCTGGGTGACTGCTGGCGATGATGTGGCAGAGGCTACTTCTGCGAGCAGTGTCGACGTAGCAGCATTCACGAGCGCGCCTGCTCCTGTCTTGAGCTCGATCATTTCGACGAGTGAGGTTGTAGAAGCTTCATTACCAGCACCAGCGTCAACGATGCCGGTAGAAACAGCTGCGTCTGTTTCGAGCATTCCTCTTCTCATCGTATCCACACCTGAAGCGACATCGACACTAGCCTCTACACCACCAGCATCAACGCCTATCTCAACACTAGTTCCAGCGGCCTCTACAAGCGTCGACTCATCTCCAGCTCCCAGCGTTCCCACTACCGTATCCACCATTGCCGGCCTTGCGTCTTCAGGCACGGCATACACAGGCGATTTAACTTACTATGAGGTTGGTCTAGGCTCATGTGGATGGACTTCTAGCTACAACGACGCCATTGTCGCAGTCTCCCACGTGATCATGGACACCTACAATCCTGGCAACCCCAACAACAATCCTCTATGTGGTCGCGAGGTCACGATTGCATATGGAGGGCAAACATTTCAAGCTAAAGTGGTGGATACATGTGAGGGCTGTGCTGAAGGTGACCTCGATTTGAGTCTTGGTTTCTTCAGTCATGTCACAGGTGGAGCTATTGAGGAAGGCAGGATTCATGGAGTGCAGTGGTCTTGGAATTGAGAAGGTGGCGTTAGGGGGAAAGTCATCGTGTAGAGATGTTGTACATTCCAAGATATGTCTTATGCAGCTGGTCTGCAGGATATATGAAACACATTCCTTTGTTCTTATGATAGATAGCTATGACGTACAGCAGCATACATGAAACTCAACAAAATTCATGATTATGACAGGTCCAATTGTATGTTTTGTTGTATGTTTGTTTGTTTTTAGGCCAAGGCGTGGAGCATGTCTATTTGTAGCATCGTGATTTGTTGGATTTGGCGTTTTCTTGTATGCATAAACTTAGCGTCCACCTGACACACGCTAATGACTCCGTTGAGAGTGCAAGGTAGAGATCGAGCACTCATTATGATTGTCGATAGTTAGGGTGCAGGATGAGGCCAACTTGTCTATCAACTGACGAGGATGTTGAAAGCGAGAGCAAAGTCACAGTCACAGTCAGGCAGATTGGTGTAAACAATGAAAAAAGGTAGGGGCAACGCTCGTTCCAGATTAGCGGCCAAGCAGTGGATATCCATGTCGTCTCGTATCGTTCAAAGCGAAACAAAGCAGTTTCGGATCGGTAGCCTTGTCGTTCAGAGACAGCTTGTAGTTTTTAGCAGATCGTTGACCATCTATCTATTTCTGCTGCTGCACCTGCCCTTCTTGTCGGTCGGTGGTCAATTCAGCTCTTCCCCCGATAGCGTCCCGTACTCTTGCAATCTCAGGCAGCTTCCCCTCTTTCAATTCTTGTGTCAGCCTCACCTTCCTTGTTCCGACGCTTACCTATCACCGACCTCGAAACCACCTTGCCTTCTCTTCTCTCAACATTGTCGCCGACCATCCTTCTTGCTTCATCTTCGCTCTTCAACAACCAATTTCCATCATTTTATCGTCTTTTTAACTCAATCAGCTCAACTGGAGACAAAGGTGGAGACGATCTAGTTCTGAGGAACGTAAATCCGCCCATCAGCCGACCAATAACCAGGCGCGCACCCCCAAAACAACGCTGGCGTTCTCGAGCTTCATGAATTCAACCAGTGAGTTGGCAACCTCTCTCCGAAATCTTTCTCTTCATCAACTTCATCCTTTTGCATGACCTTTTCACTTCAACGACATTGTCTACACCGACAAACAACAACATTAGTCTAACATGTCCTCCGACGCAGTTGTTCCCACTTCTTCGGGAGTGTTGTCTTTTACTCCCAATAGCGCCAGCGCCATCACCGCAACTTCCAGCCAAACTGTAGCAGCAGCTGTCTCGTCCTCTTCTTCGCCATTGTCAACCACTGTTGCACTTCCTGCTTCAGTTTCCTCAGCTATCGCCGAATCGGTTTCGTCAGCAGTCGTCTCGTCGCTTTCTTCCCTACAATCTGTCCAATCTGTCCAGTCTACTACTGTCATAGCTTCGACGCCCACTACTGCTGCATACGTTCCACCAGCAACCACTGCCGCACCTTCAGTCGCTACAGTCACCGGAAGCACAAGGGCACCGTCAACCATTCTCATAACATCCGTCGTTACAGCACCGGCAGGCAACAATGGAGGAAGTCAAGCTCCGGGCATCGTTACAGTCATCGTTACAGAAACATCGGCCACACCAACAGATGCCAACGCTGGCCAAAGTGCCGCCAGTGCTACTTCTGCTGCAGCCAGCTCATCCAGTGCAGCAGCACTAGGGAGCAACAACAATGGCAACAAAGCAGCCAGCCAGGGTCTTTCGGCAGGAGGTGTCACAGCAATTGCTGTTGTTGTACCCGTCGTCGTAGTCGCCCTACTCGTCCTTCTCGGCCTGTTCTTATGGAGACGCAGAAAGCAAAGGAAGAATACCCAAGAAGCTCGTCGTAAAGAGGTGGAGGAATACGGATACAACCCCAACAACGACCCTACACTACCCGCCGTTGGTGCAGCCGGTGATGGTCAGGACATGTCTGAAGACGCTAGTGGATATCGTGGATGGGGCAATCAGAGCATGTCAAACAGAAAAGCTTCTACCAATGCTTCTGGTCTTACTGCTGGCACTGGACATGCCACTTCGCCTTCTGACGGTGCCATACCAGGTGTACCTTCATCGCCCAGTAACCCCATGTCTTCCACAGCTCCTCTAGTAGGGGGTGCTGCTGGTCTAGCAGGAGGTGCCGGTGCTGCAGCAGCTCTAGATGACGAACGCCGGAACAGACCTGCCGAACTTGAAGGTAGTGGTGTACAACGCGGACCTTCGAATGCTTCATCCCAATACTCTACTGGTGGCCGTACCAATGATTCAACCGACCTGCATCAAGATTATGGTTACGATCATAACTATTCGCAATATACGCCGTACTACAACAACGGTGCTGGTGGCTTCGATGCCTCACAACAACCAGTTGTACGAGATGTCAATGCTGTCAGAAACACACGGGTGCAGAACCCTGGAGCTTACCAACCACAACAAGGCATCTCGCAAAACTTTTAAGCGTTTAGGTCCATGATGAAAGAAAATCACAAAACAACCAAACAATTTCTCTTCTTTTCATGATACCAAAGGATATAGGGGGCGTCGGGTCTCATCACGAGCAGGGGCACGAAGGAAACTAGGCTGGGCTGGAATGGAAGTATGGATGGATGACGGCGGGATGGAGAACTCACGAGGCGCGAGGAACGAGACCACGATCACTACAAACCACATTAACCCACAACGAGGACACCAAATTGTACATGCCTCGAGGCTCTAAACGATGAGTCTAGCTTTTTATGTAAAGATTTTTGGGCTTTTTCTCTGTTCGTCCATTTGTTTGGCGTTGCTCACTGCGAGAGTCTAGTCTACTCTAGTCTGGTGCTACGGAAATGCAATGATGAAATGTCTGCTAGTTGTCTGCCGTCTCACTGTCGCTTGTGGGTTTTTGTCGTGTCTGCTTAAAGCTGCTATTTTGTTCTTGAGCATGACTATTGTGCAAAGTCATATCGTCGTCGTTGTCAAGAGAGATGATTCTGGATGTTGGTGTACAACATCCAGACCAAACAGAGGAGACTCTCGTTATTATATGATATCTATTCCTTCCGACTAATAGCTGATACTGTGGCCGTCGATAGATGCTCTTCTCAACTAGCCTTCCTTAACAATCGATAAAAGTCATGATATTGATTATTCTCTAATGCAGATCACAATCTGGTGAGTCCTTCCATATTCAAGGAGAGGAGTATCTTAATTTAGTACTGAATTTCATTGGCGAATGCTGACGTTTGAAGGGTAGTTTATGTGGGCTGATGGCTTGTTGCTTGATATGGGATCAGTAAGAGAGGTGATGCTCTTGTTTTGTGCGTGGTGCAAGCTTGAGTGGTCTAATTGGGGTTTTCATCACACATTATCGAAACTCAGGTTGTGCACGAATAGATCAGCTCGAGCGTATGCTTGTGCTTCTGCTTTACACCCATCCAACTACTCTCCAAGTCCCAATAATACTCTCCATGCTCACGCTTTTTGTTTCCACATCCCGAACTGATCAAATTGAGATCTAATGCTAGATGTCGCGGGATTTGCCATAAAACTTCTTCAGCACTCTCCACAACTTTTTTTCCTTTGACTTACGAGTTAGATTTTGCAGAAATCTGGACGCCAAGGCTTTGGGATGTGACAGGTAGTATATGGACAGAATATAGGTGTGCAGGCAGGTTTCGTAAATTATTGGATGCGGTGATACCGTAAAAAGTTGTCTTTAAGCAAGGAAGGCCACCTTGCTTTTCGGTTCTAGTGTCTGTCGAATGATAGCTGGCTGGGCTCGCAAATAGTACACACGCAAGAGATTGATTACCAGTTTTTCCAGAGGACAGTCCGTTGACGTTGGGGATGGAAACTCTCTTTTTGTGTTTGGAGTGGTGAATTGGGAGGTATGGGGTGTTTGTTCGTTACGAGGTGAGTATATGGTCGAGTGGTTCCGTGGGGTGAGTATGTCTTATGCTTGAGGTGTAGGTTGACAATCTGACCGCTTTTCCTCCTGTGATGAGTGTAATCTTGAGCTGGCTATCCTATGTTTGAGGCTGCTTGTGTCTTCGGCTTGAAAGGATTGAGTATAAGCACTACCACTACTGATTTATTCGCCAGATCATGACATGCAAGGTTGTTGCTCCTGACAGACGCTTTCTTCTTGTTCTTGTGGCGAGTGAGGATTTTGAGCTGGGCTGCTTGTGCTTTTGGCTCGAAAGGGTCGAGTATGAACACTACCATTATTGCTATTCGCCAGATTATGAGTGATTGTGAACTCCCTTCTCCTGTTGCATGGTATAGCTATTCCATTCCACATCGAGCCTTCGCCATCCAATAGCATGCCTACACACATATCCATACTCATATCTCATCCTCCTCCTCATCGAAATCATCCTCCACACCCATATCATACAGAATCCTACCTCCTTCGCCGCCACCTCCTTCCTTTTGCGCGTCGAAATAAGGCAATTCCACATTCTCCCTTGCGCGTCTCTGCTTGGATGTCAAACTAAGGTTGAAGCTGACTTCACCGTACTCAAGTTCTTCGTCTGCAGGTGCTTCGGTTACGGTGCGGTAGAGTGGGTGGTCTTCGAGCAAGGTGATGTCTGCGCATCGTCGTTGTGATTGCGTTGATTTGTTCGTCCGTGCTGGAGGAGGAAGGACAAACCACACTTCCACCCCTCTCCCACTTCTCCGCCTCGTCTCGCATTCAACAACAGTGCCTCTGCTATCATTCGCGCCGAGACCTTGCACGACCCCCTCCTCATCTTCGACGAGGCCGAATAAAGGGGCAGCGACGCTGCGGTCTCGGGCAGCTTTTTGGGCGAGAAGGTGCGAGAGGGAATGCGTCGTCATTATTGTTGTTGCGAGGAATTTGAGGAGAGTAAGTGGGTGTGGTGCGTAGGGCCTGTGGTGGGGAAGGGGTTGCTCGGAGTGGTATATGCTGAGCAGAGAGGTCGTTGGGGTTATGAGGGAAGGAAGAAGCGTGGAGATGTTGGTTGTTGGGGAGCTGAGGAGGGCATAAAGGGTGTCTATTATTATGAGATGTCCTTGATGATTATCCAGTCAGCGTGGTGCAGGGGATAGCTGGAATTGAAAGGTCGTACTTGTTGTTGTTGTGGAGGTGCTGGTTATTTTCTGGATTTCATGAGGTAATCTGGAGGCGTCGAGGGTATGAGCGGGGATAAAATAGTCAATTCCTCGTGGTGGTTGAAGTGTTTCGAATGACAGGAATATTGTTTTGGTCTTATTTGCCTAGTGAACTGTATTAGCACCGTCTCTCGTAGTAAAGTTCTTGTAGTAGTAGGAGGAGTAGTCCCGTGAACCAAAACGGAGTGATCACTAGAGTAGTGCTATTTTCTCGCTCCGCTGGCATGAACTTCGAGAACCATAGATTCCATCTCTCTTTGTAATAACAAGCAGTTTATTTCTCCTCTGCCATTGCAAAACTAAAACGTCACTTTACATTTCTGCCTTGATATCCAGTGTTTCAGGCACGTCACATTGACATCAATAGCAGCGCTTACCTTTGCTCTCCTAATATATTCCTGCCATAATGGGCGAGCAGATTGTTCAAGCGAGTCAATTATCAGTGTAAATGGTGAAGCACTGTCTCGACTATCAAGCAGCTTCGAAACAAGTAATCTTGACTGAGTTCGGCGACTCTGAGATACTTCGGGAGGCATTTTTGATCTTTTATATTCTGTGTAAAAGAAGTTGTCGCACCAGTGTTTCAGGTTGATTAGGGTACTCGCGTGCACAGGCCACTTTTCGACATTCGAAACTGTCCTTCTGGTCACCCTCCAAGACTCTTGACACACAACAAGGACTGCTTGTGCGCAACTACATATTGACGGATCAACCCAAGATACGACAAGATCCACGATGGACCTCCTACAAACCGTCCGCAAAGAGGGCTCACGTGGTGGACGCTCCGAATTCAAATGGGAAGATGTCAAGAACAGCGGCCATCGCGAGAACTACCTCGGGCACTCACTCATGGCACCCGTAGGACGTTGGCAGAAAGGAAAGGACCTGAATTGGTACGCCAATAAGAATACGGATGGCACGGAAATGAGCGAGGAGGATGCAAGGAAAGAGGAAATCAGAAGAGTCAAACAAGCAGAAGAGGTGGCCATCGCGAAAGCACTGGGGATAGAGCTACCTGAAGCGAATGCGAATATGACTGCTTTGGGTGGAGAAGCTGGGACTTCGAGGATGGTGAAGGAGACTGCTTCAACTGAAGACACGAAAGAGGACAAGCACGAGAGGAGAAATCACCGTCGATCGCACAGGCATAGACGGCATCGTGAATCTAGATCAAGATCGAGGTCGAGATCAAGACATCACCATCGGCGACGCTCGCGTTCAAGGTCTTTCAGCCAGGGGCGTAGAGGCCATGACAGAACGCGGGAAGACGCAGACAGGACTAGGGATTACAGACGACGAAGCCGATCGCCTCGAGGAGAAAGAGAGAGTAACAGATATGATCGCCGACGTTGAGCGACAACGTATAAGAGCTGTACATTACTCTGTGTGCTCGACTATAATCTACGGCGGGACAGGTGCAGGAGCACTATCTGTCGGAACTAGGTTGTGGAAAACTCCCGTCACATCATCATAGTCTTCGAGCTCTTCCTCAAGCTTGCTGAGCGTCGTATATGTGGCCTCCTCAACGTCCTCAACCTGCGTGTCAGAATTAGGATGCCAGACAGTCTCGGAGCTGTCAATCTCCAGCTTCAGCGAATCTACGATCAACTGTTCCGCAGTTTTCGTGTCAGCTACACCTGTATCAACAATTATCCTGCCATCCTCGTCTTGCTCGACATCTATCACTCCAGCTTCCAAGGCCACCTCCAAAACCTCGTCGGCTCCGACCTCATCCTTTGCTGCGAAAATGCTGCGACCTCTCTTTTCAAACAGGTAGGCTGTAGGTGTTTCTCTTGCGCCGTATTTCTTCATCATCACCCGAAGATCTTGTAGCACCCTAGCCTTTGAGTCGGTAGTACAGTCCACAATCATTGCCACAGGCGGTACCACAGCCTCTATTGTCATGCTCTCCAGCGGCGCGCCACTTGCCGAACGGCCTTGTCCTCTTGCAATAGCACCTTCGATGCTCGACTTGGAATATCCGCCTCGTTTGGCGTTCGTTATTGCTTGCACAAGGCGAGGATTAAGTGTTGGTTCAGGACCACCCTCTAGAAATCGTTAGTCGTAGTTGTAGATTGGAACATACCAACTGACATACGTCTTGAAGCATCTTCAATTTCTTTGGCCAATACTGCAAGTGCTTTGCCTTTCCTCGAGTCTGTTACTGCTTTGTCGTGCTTGATCTTCGACCATCTGCTGTGACCACTTTGCCGGGGGGCAGACTGCGTCAAGCATCGATGGCATTGAGCGCACAGTGGTCGCTGAGGATCTCGAAGGGACCTGAGTAGGCTTCGTGAGATGGTAATCATATTTATTGTTTATAAGAGTGGTGTGAAGATTATCCATGAAACTTGAAATCGCCTCCGAACTCCATTGGAAAACTGGTGTCACATGCGCGTCATTTGAGGGATGTTGTGTTATGAGGAAACGAACACATCAATAATCTCTCCAGCAAGCCCTCCGTCCATTGCACTGTCGTGCTGACGAGGTCTGCGACCCATTAATCTCACTCCAAAATACCTGGCATAATGGCCGCCGAGGCTGCAGCATCCCCGAATCCCGAGCTAGATGTCCAGAAGCTACACTCCCTACCATCTGAACAGCAAGACCTCTACCTTCTTACCTTTACCTCCGACCTCACCCGTCATGTCGCCGGCCTGGACGCCGATGGCGCGTCCGCGCATCAAGTATACGTGAAGAAAGAAGTCTTCAAGATCATAAATTTATCCTCTCCTGTAGCTACACGTGTCATTCGCAACAACCTTGGCCAATGTCTTGCAGGGATATTCAGCAGAGGAGATAGGAAGCTGCTTTTCGAGTCTGTGCATGAGCTTCTCACATTGATCAATTCGGGAAAAGCGGACAAGGAGCTCAAGACGAAGCATACAGCTGTTCACTGTCTTGGCGCCGTGTTCGAAGCTGCTGGGGACAGCGCGATCAGTACAGCTACATTAGCCTCCACGAGTCTTCTGAAGTTGCTTAAGCCGGCTAGCAGTAACGCCGGAATTCGTGCTGCTATATTCAAAGCATTGGGAAGGATTGTAGTGGGAGTAAGCATATCTGCTGACGAGGTCATTGTCAAGGACATCTGGAGACAGGCACGATCAGCCGCAACTGGGGACAAGTCTCTGTTAGTGCAGGCGACTGCGTGCGAGACCATCAGTCAATTGGTGAAAACGACGTCTTATATCGACACTAGCAGCGATGTTGAGAAACTGCAAAGCGCAGTATTCAAGGTGTTGGAGAGCAGCTCGCCAGTAGTCAGGCGCGCCGGCGCGACTTGCCTCGCGGACTGTCTCATCAAAGCTTATTCTGCTTCGCCTATAGTCGCAACCAAGAAGAAGGCGAAGAAGTCGAACAAGAAAAAGCCAACAGACGAAGATGGTCTTGAAGATCCCATTGAGCGTACAGATTCACCAGCTCCTGGTTCCTCGTCATCAAGTGTTTCTATGACACTGGAAGATATTCTGAGGTTACTTTCTGCACAGTATTGTAGAGGCGGAACGCACAACAGAGTCCGAGCTGGCATCACTTTGTGCTATAACTTGGTTCTGACAGGTCTGCCCGAGGGGGTGGTTGAAGGGCAGTATAATACTATCGTGTTCCACTTCCTGAAAGAAGTCCTCGGCTCGCCTACTATCACTAGCAATCGCTATCGACTACTCATAACACGCAAGTTCATGCGCATGATTATGCAGGACGTCATTGGGCAGAAGCTACTTGGTGAAACAGGCCAACTCAACGCTATCAGATTCCTCGTCAGTAGTGTTATTAAAGACTACCCTCAATCAGATATTAAGGAGAGACCTGAGCCACCCAAAGAGATGCTTGTAGGAGCTGTAGATATTCTGCGCTCACTCATTGAAAGTCTGGGAGGTGCTTGCTCACCAGTCAGTGAGCTATGTCGCGAAGGACTTCTTCAAGTCATAGAACATCCTAGCCACACTGTCCAGATCCACGCTGCGCGATGTCTTCAGACTCTTGTGCTTGTCTGTCCCAGTCAACTTCTTCCTGCTGCCACAATCTGCATGAACAGTGTCAACCGTGAAGTCGGACTTCTCACTGGACCGAGAAGGTCCCCAAGACGTTGTCTTGGTCTTGCTTATGGGCTGGCAGCCACTCTCACCGCGGCGAGCACTCAACCTCTCTACGGATCTGTTGAAGTCTACTCTAGAGTACTCTCACAAGCTACAACTATACTCAAGTCTAGTAGTAGCTCAGACTTGCGCATATCCAGTGTACAGATACAAGTAGCTTGGATAATGATCACCGGGCTTATGTCTCTCGGTCCAAATTTCGTTAAGATACATCTCTCTCAACTCCTACTACTGTGGAAGAACGCTCTGCCCAAACCTCTCGGTAAGGACAACATCGGACAAAGAGGACTTCTGGAGTTGAGCTTTTTGGCTCATGTGCGTGAGTGTGCTCTCAGCTCAATTCGTGCTTTCTTAGTTTACAACACTCGCCTTCTCACCCTAGACGTCTCGAAACGCTTGGCGACCATGTTGCAGAACACCGCTATGTTCTTGACAAGCTTGCCAGCGAAGAAGACGTCGGAAGAGGGCAATGGACGTCTTACGACATCTCTACAGCTGCGAGATTATGAGCTCATGGTACGCAGAAGAGTCTTTGGCTGCTATCGACAACTAATCAGCTCTGCACCACCTGGGAGTCATGAGAGTCTGCTGCAATCTAGCGTTTTGAGCTTGGCTGCTACTTCTTTCGCGAGTCCTGATTCGTCATCGGGCACGTCACTTAGCTCAACCATTGCAGCATCTATTGGTAGTGCGGACAGTATTTGGGATTCAGGTGACAATTCTGCGTATGGTCTGACTGGACTAGTGACTAAGTTGGACGTTAAGCCTCTTACTACTGATAATCAGCGTGCACAACAGAGCTGGACATCACAGCGTAATGTGGATGCTAACATAGACAGAATAGTATGTTTTCTCTCATCAGAATGGTCAACAACAAATACTAACGCCTGAAATCCAGATCTGCACGCCGACTAGTGGTGATCTTGAGCATGATGCAGTACATCTTTGTACGGAGCCGAGTAATGTCGTGCCAGACCCTCTAGAGACTGGCGTAGTCAACTCAGCTCTACGACTCTTTGCTGTATGTCTACCACTACAGGCAAGCCGTATTCAGGAAGGCCTACTAGAGCAGGTCTCGTCTTTCTGGGCATCTGGAGCAGGGCAGCAGAACACCCCGAAACAAACTGCGATTGCGATCAACATAGCTGCAGCTTTGCTGTTTACACTACAAGATTCTTCCAGAGAGACAACTTTCACAGCTGGGACTACCAGATCACCCGGTCTCGAGAAGGCGATGCAGGAACTGTTACACGTACGTGCCAATCTTTCTGACTTATAACACTTTCTCACAAGCCACCAGGTTTTCGTCATTCACCCTGAGCCGATAGTCCGCACACTCGCCGCCGAGGCTCTTGGCAGGCTTGCGAAGAGTGCAGGAGTTGAGTTTAGCTCTAAAGAGATCTCCTACCTTGTCGATACTATCATATCAAACCGTGAGCCGACCGCTCGAGCTGGGTGTGCCATTGCACTAGGCTGTATTCATGCTCAGCTTGGGAGCATGGCAGCTGGTCTCCACATCAAGAATATTGTCAACATTCTATCATCTTTAGCAGGTGACCCACATCCTGTCGTTCATTATTATGCACTGCAAGCATTGGCAAAGGTCGCAGACTCTTCTGGTTTAGCCTTTTCGCCATACGTCTCGAGTACACTTGGTTTGACTGCTCAGCTATATGTGGCAGACTCTCATAATGACGAGACAGCGAACCTACTGTTTTCGAACATGGAAACCGAGCAGCCTACCTGCACAGCCATCACGACCTGCATCAACTCGTTGATTAATGCACTGGGACCTGATCTGCAAGATCAAGTAAAATCTCGCAATCTTATCCTTACCTTGACCTATTTGTTTCAGATGGAAACCTTGCCACTAGCCATCGCAACCGGCTTGCAATGTCTGGAGCACTTATCACTCTATATACCAGGATATATCAGCTTCAAACCATATGTACGCCAACTCCATATCAAGCTCGCCTCTGAAGACCCTGATATCCGCGATGCTGCTCTGACTGGTCTGTATCATGCCATGCGAAAAGGAGCAGAGGAGGTGCTGCGAGACGCAGATGCCAATCTGGAAGATCAGATCTGGCTTGTCATGGACGATACTCATGGTGAGGGCATAGTCAAGAACATCGTACACGACTGGTCTGAGCAGAGCGGTCTTCAGATGATTGATATCTGGCTAAAGAGGATCCATAAAGTCTTGACACGTGTCAAGACTCAACGAGCACATCCGGAAAGCAACGAGAAACCCAAGACTGCAAATGGCGAGCCTGATGTACAAGACGATGAAGTGGCAGGCTTCAATGCTGCACCACAAGCTGAAAAGAATGGTGCAGACTTGACCGCCAATAAGCAAGAGCTACTGAGATGGCAAGCACGGTTGGCAGCTATAGATTGCTTGAACAACATATTGCAGAGGGCAGAGAAAGAAATAGCACGGAACGAGAACTCACCAGTACTCGCAGCGTTACAACCTCGCATAGCGGATGTCATTCGGATAGCGTTCTCGGCCTCCACTGCATCAGTCGTTGAGATCAGAATTCGAGGTATCCAGATTATTGGTCGTATTCTACAGGTATGCATAGCTCTGAGCTCTTGTATCTTCCTATATTAACTTGTTATAGATATTTGGTCGTGTACCGGATCCAGACTTTCCTGAAGCCACATTACTTGAGCAATATCAAGCTCAAATCAGCTCGGCACTTACACCTGCATTTGCACCCGACTCTTCCCCTGCGTTAGCTGCAGAGGCTGTCGGCGTTTGCGCACTTTTCATCTCGACTGGCATTGTTGCCGACGTTGAGCGTATGGGTAGGATACTGAAACTTCTTGTTGCCGCGCTAGAAGACTTTGCAAGTAAGTACATAGTGTATGAATGGCGCAACGGTACAATGCAACCTGACCACAGTACAGAGGACTCCGAAGCAGCTTCTATCGGCGAATTGAAGGATCTGAGCTCGAATGCACAGATCATGGTCAAACTCGCCATTTTCTCTGCATGGGCAGATCTTCAGATCGCTAGCGGAGAGCACATTTACCTCGATGATGTTGTCCGACCCCACCTGGTCACACTCACACCTCTGTGGCTCGCAGCTCTGCGAGAGTATGCACGTCTCAAGTTTGAGCCCGATGTGTCTACGTCTGGTTCCTCTGGAGCTCTTGCCGGCAGTCTCGATACTGTATATGCCGCGCTGAATCGGGAGACACTTCTCAAGGTATGTCAATCTCCTAAGTTATTATTCTTCCATGGACTAACCAATGCTAGTTCTACCAATCTGCTTGGCTACAATTCGTAGATGCCATTGCTAGCTTGATTGACGAGGACAGCGATTTTGTCTTCGACGCTTTAGATGGCAAGCTCGAATCAGCTGAAGATAAAACGGCTTCAAAGGCTTCTCAGGACATACGGTATCGCGATGAGCCAGTAGCTTTCTTCTTTGTCTTGTTCGGCATATCATTCGAAGCTCTCGTCACCCATTCATCCAGTGGCTCTGCAGCTGCTCGCCAGCGCACTTTGGACGTCATCCGAGCTATGAAAAAGATCTTGAGTCCGGCCGTAGCAGGTTTAGCAATATATCAAGAAGCCATCTTCACCGAAACCATGGATCTCTTGGACAGACTTGTGCTCACAGAGTCTCTGGAAGTACAGACAGAGATTGTTGAGATTGCTCGCAACCTTTGCACTACTCACCCCTCTGCACGCAAAGCTCAACTCTCTAATCAAAGCGAAGAAAACCTGTCAGACGATATTGACCAGTTATTTGAGCTGACCAGGATCCTGGTATTGGTCATATCGAATCACGTACCGAACGTGTCTGAACGTGACTATCCAGTCAAAATCAACATGACTGAGCAAACGATAGCACTCATCATTCTGACACTAAACGCACTGGTCGACGCCGCAGAGGTCTTCCCTGTAATTATCAAGTCAGACCTTCACGCCTGTATACTCCACATTTTTGCTACCATCCTAAGCACAGGAGCTTTCCAAGATGTCTTGGTCGGTCGAGCATTACCGATCCTACGTCGCTTTTTGCAGGGTCTTGCCCGTGATCCACAGCACGAGACGCTCACGCAGCTTCGCAGTGCACTGGGTCGTTTCCTCATCATCCTCAAGAATGCACAAAAACGAGACTCGGAAGCTTCCGTACCGTGCGAGAAGAACACTCTACTTGCTTGCACGATATTGGTCACGACATGTGCAAAGATGCTTCCCGCCTCGGACCCCCTGATTGCACGCTTCATCGACGAGTTAGCAGACTGTCTCACTAATAAGATGACGACTAAAGTCTCTGCTGGATTATCACGATCTTTATTGTTCATGTCAACCACAGTCACTATCAATGCGAGCGATGCAACCACCGAAACGAGCATCTCAGCACAAATACTGCCACGACTTCTCAAATTCGTGACCGAAGCCTCAGACATTGAAGGTACTGAAGAGAGTCGAGTATTGATCGCACAAGCAGTAACAACCTTTACACTGGCTCTGCCTAGCAATCGAAGGGCTCCAGCACTGGGTGTCATCGTCCCTGCGCTCCTGAAACGAGCTGCAATAGAAGGAACAGGAGTTTATGGCGATACCAGCGCTCGCCTGCTCGAGCTCGCTGCCAAAGAGCAAGAAGGATTCAGAAGCATTATTGGCGCCATGGGCACAGAGCAGAGGGCTATGGTGGAGGAGGTGTTGAAGAGTGCGGGACCTGCTCGAGGTCACGCAAGAGCGAATAGTGGTGTTGGTGCGGAGTCTGCCCAACCTACTATCGCCTTGAAAATAAACTTCTAGTGAGGTGGGTAGTATGTATCCGACATATAAGTAGACTATGAATCACGACACACATAATAATACATGCATGATCTTTAAACCTTAACCTTGTACCTCGATTGTCCGATGTGCCGGATAAGGCCTGCATGAATGCCTGTATCTTAATACTTCGTGTGATTGTATACTGCAGGCAAGATTGTTTACATTCATGGTGCACTTGTGATGCTGGCTGGGACCATACGAGAGCAAAGCTGAAGAATCAAAGCTGAAACTGGCCAAAGATTGGTTGAGCGTTGAGGACGTTCTCTCTCTGTGGGGATTAAGCGCGTGGTGAGTGGAATGGAGAAAAGCCGAGCATGCGCAAGCTCCGATAAAGGACATAGACAGTCACAGTTTGAGCTGATATTTCAGTTTATCTATCAACCCTTTGCCACCGCCAACGAGTATCTTGTATCTTGTATCTTGCATCTTGTACCTGATGGCGACAGGTCACACGCGAGCAAGGGTTAAAGCTGCTAGCGCCAGTGAGACAAGCGTCTCCACACGGCAACGGGCATCTTTAGCTTCAGTTTCAGATCGGCTGAACACTCCTGCTACAGCGATTGGTCCTTGTTGACGCCACGCCCATCAGCTCGAGTCCTTCGAGTCAACAAACTGCTTGACCTTGACTTTCCTTTCTTTCTATCATCCTTGCTTTGCGTTCTTACTATATCTCTCTCTTGTGGTGTACTGCCCCCCTTCGTTTAAAGGGCCTGATTTGCAACTCACAATCACTATATCCAACCACACTCGCTTACTCTCGCACGTAAAAGCCTCCTCGAGTTTTCATCTGATCTCGAGGCTTAATTCACAGCAGCACCCACAGCAATCATGGCAACGATCTATACTGGCACATGGGTCAACTGGCAAGCTGGTCTGCTATATGGAGCTCAATTCACGACAACCAGTCCCCAGGCTCTCTGCCTCGTCTCCTTCCTAGCCATCTTCATCGTCATTGTCGGCAGACACTTCTGGGGCATCCTTCGCTTCATCCTACACCAACTTCGTGTCGTACGATCACCACAAGACGGCTTATACTACCAGCAACAAGCACTACTGCGCAATTCTGCATCGTCAACAGCAGCGCTATATGAGTTCGTGAGGATTGGCTGGGCATGGCGAGGAAGAGCAGAATACAGTTTAGCACGAGTTTCGCCCTTGATATTGTTGGCCTTGGCTCAGACGACAGTATTTACATTGGCTGGTGTTTTTTCGTCTGGATCGTTTAGCATCACCAATGAGGTGCTTATCAAGAATGATGCCTGTGGATATTTGAAATACCCTGAGTTGCGCGAAGATGAGGTGTACAACACGTCGGACTGGAAACTGTTGAGTGCGGCATTTGTTGAAGATCGTGAAGCATCTACGAAGAGTATGGCATATGCCAAGACATGTTACTCAGATAATGCTGGTCCAGATTGCAACTATTTTGCCGTACCCCGACTGCAAGCACTCAGTGTGGCGGCAGCATGTCCCTTCCACGACTCTATGTGCATCGGCAGCAATGGTACAGGCGCGATACAAATGGACTCTGGCTACATCTACACAGACAAGCACCTTGGTATCAACTCGAAGCAGCATGACAGTCTGGCATACAGAAGAGTGACGACCTGTGCACCTATCAAGAATCAAGAGTATTCGCAGTGGCAGAAAAATGCAGCAGGGGACAATCAGTTCCTCGAGTTTTATTATGGCGACTATATCAATGCCGCCACAGGAGAAAGACTGCCAGTTACGTTTGCTCACGATGCGCTATACGCTAATTACACCTCAGTGGCTTATCCTGTCAAGTATGTACAGTGCGATTTAGGAAATGCTGACTTTGGCTAACATGATCGTAGCTATCAAATGTCTGCGATGAACGATACTAGTGTTAGCACCTTCCAGCCTATTGACGTCTTAAGCCGTACGGACGGCGACGTGACGCTGGTCTTCCTGTTCAACAATGCTCGTTACACAGCTGCAGTGAATGATATCTGGTTCAACGCTACGATACCTTCTGTTGATGTTTATGGACTTGGGCAGTACACTTATGGAGCACCATTACCCATCGCCGTGATGGGTTGTGTTGAACAGCATCAATTCTGCAAGCCTAACGAGCCAGCATCCACCGGCTGTTCCGAGTTGACTGGTTTTGCTGCAGTAAACACAACAAATAACGCTACTTACTCTGCCGCACAGCGGTCTGTGGCTCAAGTGCTCAAGCATGCCATTTCCAGCACCTTGATCAGCGACATGATTTTCCAGCTAGGACCTGCATCACTCGCAGCATCTTCTTCCGTCTTTGGCACTAGCACATTGCTCTCTGCACCTCTACCAGACAATCAATGGGCTCTCGAGATTGCCAATTGGTATGATTATTCCATGGCGCACCTGCAACGTCTCGTTGTCAGTGTCGCCTCAGGCCCGGCTATGGCTTCCTCCAACGCATACATCGTCCCTCCAGCGGACACCGACCAAGCAGCATTTGATATCTGCGCCAACCAGAAAGTCATCGATTCCAGATACTACACATTCAGCGTTCCTGGTTTGACGATCATCATGGTGATTGGGCTCTTAATTATTACCACAAACCTGTTACTACCAAAAACGATTGGTATACTGCAGCGCCTCATAGGTCATGGCTTACATCGTAAGGAAGACTGGGATCATGATCACGTCCTGCAGTTACAACGACTGGCGTTCGAGGGTAACAAGCTGGGCGCGTGGAGCAGTCGAGAAGGCGGAGTACCGACCACGTTACAAAGCATAGAAAGCCAACGCTTCATGCGACCAGGCAGAGTCGTGAAAGCATACGAGCCACTGGAACTCGCAGAACAAGGAGTAGGCCTTCCCAGTATGACTACACCCACAATCGCGTCCCCCGCACGCGCAGCAACATCAATGACGAAAGGAGGCTTTGTAGGTCTACCTCATGTCGAGGAGAGAGGCGACGACGAGGACTTTGACGGAAAATCTAATTACTATAACGACAACGACGACCCATTTCACGATGACAAAGCAGATATGGGCTTGGGCATAAGGGACGAGAGAAGTTTCGATGTTGGCTCCAGGCCGATGACTGCAGCGAGGCCGAGTATCGATGCAGAGTACTACTCGGACAGACCAGAGAGTGGTAGCAGCGCTGCTACCAAGAGCAGAGAGTTCATCTGAATATAAGGATGATCTCGAATGGTGAAGATGTGATACGACCTTATGGCTGTAATGTATGAACAAAAGGTATATATGAGGTCTTCTGAAGTATGGTAGCATAGCGAGACTGGTTGATATATACACTGCATTGTAATCTCAATATTGTACTATACTATACTATGTTCTTCTGCCTTGCTGTTTGAGAATTACCAAAGAGTGGGGTCCGAATAGGGGCGTGGCTTTGTTTGTTTAGGGTCTCGTCTCATCTTCAGTTTCATCTTCTGTTTCAGGTTTAATTTGATCTTCTTCGTCCCCTCTCTTGCTTACATCGTCCACAAAGTGAAGATGTCTAGCGACCACGCCTCCATCGTCCAATTGCTACAAGCCAGTCTCAATCCCCAGCAGCATAGACAAGGTAAGTTGGTCTTGTTTACAGTGCCCCGCATTTTCATTCAAAAAGTTATAAGAGTAGTCAAGCTGATATCATTACAGCTGAGGCCGCCCTTCGAGAAGCAGAGAAGCAGCCGGGCTTCTCTATTGCCCTGCTACAGATCACAGCCTCGAACTCTTACCCTCAGACAAGTCGACTTGCCAGCGCTCTTTGTTTCAAGAATTTTATAAAAAGATCCTGGGTGGTATGTGAAGGCACGGAGTGTTGTTGGCAGCAACTAGAGAGCTGAAGAGATTATAGGACGAAGAAGGAACCTACAAGTTGCCTCAGGATGAAGTCGTTGCCATCAAGAATGAGCTTGTGGGCCTTATGATCAGTGTTCCACCAGTAATACAGTCACAATTAGGTGAAGCTATTTCTGTCATTGCAGATAGTGACTTTTGGGAGAGATGGGACACTCTTGTGGATGTGAGTAATTGATCGAAGCGTCATCATTCGCAACGCTTTGACTGACCAGCCAATGCCTTCAGGACCTCATCTCTCGCCTCACACCCGATAATGCCACAGTGAACAATGGTGTCTTACAAGTTGCGCATTCAATCTTCAGACGTTGGCGACCACTGTTCAGGTCTGATCAGCTCTTTACGGAGATCAATCACGTCCTCAGCAAGTTTAGCACCCCATTCTTGACCCTCCTACAAGTAAGATACATCACTTCAGTATTGGAGCCTACCATCTGATGTCTTTCTACTAGAACACCGATGCCGCTATTGAAGCCAATCAAAGCAACAAGCAAGCCCTACAACAGCATTTCACGACTCTCAGCCTCTGCTTCCAGTTATTTTATGACCTTTCATGCCAAGATCTACCACCAGATTTCGAAGACAACCTCAAGGGACTTAGCGGTCTATTGGAGAAATACATCAAGTATGACAGTGCATTGTTACATACCGACGACGAATCAGAAGTTGGCCCTTTGGAAACTGTCAAGTCTGAGGTGTTTGAAGTTATCACGCTTTATGTGCAAAAGTATGAGGACGCCTTTGCTCCACACATCAGCGAATTCGTGAACAGCTCGTGGAACCTCCTTACAACATTGGGACCGGAAACGAAGAATGACATACTTGCTAGTCGAGCATTGAACTTTCTCACCTCGATCAGTGGTCTGAAGCAGCATGCTGAACAGTTCAACAACGATGAAGTGCTAAGCCAGATTATTGAAAAGGTCATCCTGCCTAATATCTCGTTGAGGGAGTCAGATGTTGAACTTTTCGAAGATGAGCCAATTGAGTTTACGCGACGGGATTTAGAAGGGAGTGATACAGAGACCAGACGAAGAGCAGCCACCGACTTCTTACGCCAACTTATGCAGCAATTCCAGGAAAAAGTGACGGGCATGGTTAATAGATACATCTCTCACTACCTACAAGAGTATTCACAAGACAAGTCGTCGAATTGGAAATCAAAGGATACTGCAGTCTACCTGTTCTGCTCAATTGCAGCAGTTGGGGCTGTCACAAGTGGTCAAGGAGTAAAAACAACGAATCCATATGTGGATGTTATCGACTTCTTTCAGAAAAACATTGCTGAGGATCTAGTGTCACAATCTGCTCATGTAATATTGCAGGTTGATGCCATCAAGTAAGTGTGACCATTCAATTACTGAGTAAACGCGCTAAGAATTATAGATTCCTATACATCTTCCGAAGTCAGATGCCACCACAAGCATGGCAGGAAGCATTCCCTTTGTTGGTCAGACATCTAGGCTCATCCAATTATGTCGTCCATACCTACTGCTCAATTGCAATCGATCGAATACTTCACCTTACAGATGCGAACTCCAACCCAGTCATCCCCAGATCGGCTGTCACACCGTTGTCGCAAGATATCCTCAAACAGCTCTTCAAACTCATTACAAAGGACTCGGCGCCAGAAAAGGTGCAAGAAAACGAATTTCTCATGCGATGTGTTATGCGTGTCCTCATTGTGCTCAGAGAGGATCTGGTGCCACAAATAGAGTTCCTCTTACAACAACTCATCGCCATCACGAATGTTATCAGGCATAACCCCAGCAATCCACGTTTCTACTATTTCCTCTTCGAAACTATTGGCGCCCTAATCCACTTCGCCGCGCCTACACAGCCGGAGAAATTAGAGACAGCACTCTACTCACCATTCGCCAACATCCTCTCCGAGGACGTCCAAGAGTTTATGCCTTACGTGTTGCAACTCTTCGCAGCGCTTCTGGAAGCAAATCCTTCTGGTACGCTGTCAGACTACTACAAGTCCCTAATTGGACCAGTCATCACACCCACTCTATGGGAATCTCGCGGCAACACTCCAGCCCTCGTCCGCCTCCTATCCTCCCTCATCATGCGCGGTGCTTCCGACATAGCCGCCGCCGACCAACTTACCCCTATCCTTGTCATCTTCCAACGGCTCATCGCCTACAAATCGTCCGAAATCTATGCCTTCGACCTACTCGAATCAATCATCACCGCTTTCCCCGTCGCCACACTCCAGCCTTTCCTCGTCGAAATCTTCCGTCTCCTTCTCGCCCGCCTCTCCGGCTCCAAAACTGAAAACTTTTCTCTACGCTTCACACGCCTCTACCACCTCATGGCAAGTCGTTCAGACGAAGGTTTAGGCACCGACGCTGTCATCAGCACACTCGACCAACTCCAGGATGGCGTCTTCGCCCAACTTTATCCCTCCATCATCCTGCCCGACACGCAAAAGCTCACCCGGCCCATGGATCGCAAAATCGCCGTCATTTCTCTTACAAAAACAATAGCAGACTCTTCCATCTTCGCCGAAAAATTCGCAAAAGGCTGGGCCAGAACGTGCGAGGCTCTGCTCAAAATCATGGTCAACCCGCCTGTGATTGGTGCGGCAGACAATATCATTCCGGACCAGGACGTGGATGATTTGAGCTTTGGGGTGGGATTCACCCAGCTCAATACGTGTAGGAAGGTGCAGGTGGATTTGTTCCCGCAGATTGTCGACCTGAAGGGCTGGATTAGTGGGTATTTGAAGGATGCGAATGGGAGACATAGTGGGAGGATTAGTCAGTTTTTGCAGCAGAGACTGGATGAAGGGTTGAGGACGGCGTTATTGGCGTATATGCAGAGTTGAGAGGAGCCATAAAGGAGGGGGTTAGGCCCAATACGAACAGATAAGAAGGACTAGAATCTTGCATGGGATGACGACTTGAGAGCATAATAGCATACGTAAGGTAGGTAGCATAGCAGATTTCATGACGAGGAAAAGCAAGATTGAAAAAATTGAATGAATGAAAAGCAAGGGATACGTTTTCTGGTTTTGTTCTAAACAAATATCCCAATCCAGGTTCGCTGAGATGTTTCGCTTTCGAGGTCAAAATGATTCACGAAAATTGTTCCCGGCACTCTTCACAACTTTTTAGTCTTTGAGTTGAGGAAAATATTTCTGACAAATTTCAAATGCCAAGGCAGCTGGAAGTATGCCAACCTAAACAAGGACAGTACAAGTCGAGCAAGGTCAGTTCGAGTCTACATAGTACATTAAGCATTGTCAGGACTTCTTCGCGAAGGGCGGGGGTAAATTTCAAGGAGTACGTTTTCTTTCTTGACCACTCTGCATGGTACATTGAGAAGTGGAAAAACTTCTTTGCGACGAGCGTTGATCAAACACGTTCCGGCCAGAAAGAAGAGTGGTACGCCAGATCGTGGCTGAGAATGATTTCCCTGTACCTTCTGCGTGTGACGATCAAGGACGAGTCGATGACTGATGGCGGCGCTATTCTCCCATGCTCTTACCAAAACCACGAAACTCCTAGGCTTAGAGGCCGTGACGACAGGACTCGAGGCAACGGATTTGCTCAATCCCGTGTCTAATGAAGATTTCATTAACAATGTTGAGAATGAAAAGGAGCAGCACGTCAAAGAAAGGTTGGTTCGTGAAGAATGTGAAATGAAGGACGTATTCGAGGAACAGAAACGGAACAGGATTGCCGAGAAGGTGAAGGCGTTTCTTATAGCTCAAGGCGTTGAACGGCGTTTCCGGAAAAACTTGCATACGCAAGGAGTGAAATCAGAGGATATCTGTATTTCAGGTCCGTGTAGCAGTTTTCACAGCTTTTTCTTCTTTGAGTTACGAAAATTATTTGGAAAAATCTCAAATGTCATGCCTTTGAGATGTGATGCGTGCCAACCATCTTTTATAAGTACCTTAGTACGGACACCTACTTTCAGGCTTGAACATCATCAGCAAGCTTGGTTGCATAGCAATCAAGGAGTGAATCGGAAGATATCTGTATTTCAGTTGTGGCGAGGTGATTTTGAATCCGCCTGGCACTCTTCACAACTTTTTGATCTTTCAGTTAGGAGGATGATTTTGAGCCCCATTTGAAAATGGAACTCTGGGATGTGCCAGACAGAAATTCGAGCAGATATGAAGGGTATATTACCTCTCCTTTCTCACCATACCACCTATGCTTGCAGCTTTATTGGAGCAAGTGTGGTCCCTCACTTTGTTACAATGCTAGATATGCAACTCAATCGACTTATTCATGTCAATCACTCTGCCTGCTGTGATATAGCTCCCTTACATCAAACAACGAGCCCATATCTTGATGGCGCCGAGTGCATCGAAAGTCCCTCCATGCATTCGCCACACGTACCGTAGCTAGTCTACCATCTTCCTTGAGAATCGCATAGCAAAGCGTGTTTGGTGCTTTGATACCCTGAACCTCAACATCTTGTCCATTACTCGGTGCCGAAAATTTGTGCTGCCCAGGTGGGAACGAGAAACACAAGGAAAAGTCTGGCGTAATGTCGATGAGCTGCAAGCATGTTAGCACCTCCACTCGCAAAACATAGAAAGGATCACAAACCTTCGCCTCCTTGTCCACCACCATCCCATTCCGACTTACTCTCAAAGCCCATACATCACCAATCTCAAACAACCCCGCCTTCGCCAGATCACCAAGACTATACTGCGCACTATCACCACTAAGCGCGTGCCAGTCGACTTTCTGCTTCTGTCCCCAAAACTCCTCTCGATTCTGCTCTTTACAGCTGTCGAACGCGCCTGCTGCACGCTTGTTCATTGCTTCTTGCGCATCTTTCTGCCATTGTGGATCGTAGCGGCCAGCGGCGAGATCTTCTTGGAAAAAGCGGACGTCGGCTTGGAAGGAGTTGTTGCTTTTCATTGTTTGGCGGAGGATGTTGGGGATCTCCATATCGTCGGGAAACTCATCAGGCAGGTTGCTGCGGATGAATGGTGGTAGCATGGAGATCAGGTCGAGTTGGTCGGCGCGGGATAGCAGTGTCCAAGCGCGTTCTTGGCTTAGTAGTTCAGGTAGATTACAGGTGGCAAGCTTTGATTTTGGGTTAGTGAGAAGATGTTCTGCTGACCAGTTACCTCGCACTAGTTGAGACTTTCGCTTTGACGTTGCTGTGATTGCCTTTGCTGGACTTGAGTAATCGTCAGCTAGTTTCGTTGGAGCCACTCTTCTGCGGCTAGATCGAACTGTGATTGATGGTTCCTCGATTGCATCTTCCAGAGACTTCGTGAGCTTGTCTACTGCGAACTCATCCTCTTCCTCGTCTTCTGGGACTTTGGACACCATCGCCGTTATGCTTTCAGCCTGTTTCTCGGTCGCTGCTCGAGGCGCTTTCCCCTCCACATCTTTAGTGGTTTCCTCCTCATCAATCTGTTGATGCGCCTCGTCCTCAACAAGCTCGACCTCCTGCATCACAGCCGGGATCGCTTTTTGCTTTGAGGCAGACTCAGCTTTGTTCTCTACCCCGGGAACCTCTTCATCCTCAATATTCTCAATTTCATTCCTTTCCCGGTACTCGGTTCTGTCTGCAACCGGAGGCTCAACTTCCTTGCCCTCACTAGCTTGAAGGTTTGTCGTTTCTGGCAACAATGCGCAAGTAAGTTCAGTCACAGGCTCTGCAATATTTGACTCCAGCTGAGCGGTCTCCTCGTCAACAGCTCTCGAGCCCATGCCCTTTGACGCGTCATCCTGGATTTCAGTTGCTTCCGCGGCTTTAGCTGCTGCTTCCGCTTTCGTTTGTGTCTTCGCGGCAGCAACATCCTTCTTCGAGACTGCTTTGCGAGCTGCTGCTTTTCTCACCTTCGGTAGGACGATCTGTTCTCGGATTTCTGTCAGCAGCATTGGAAAGTCATCTCCAGTCTTCCTGCGTGTAGCTCGTGACTTTGCTGGCGCCGGGTCTGCGACTTTGCGTTTGCGGCCAACATTCGCGGCTTTGATGGGTTGTGGAGATGGAGATCGTGATGCGAGACCTGATGGTGCTGATGATAATGGTGAAGAGGGAATGTCGGCGAATAGATCCATCTTGGAGCTATGTATGTGGTAAGGATTGAAGTCGTATTGGAAATGTACTTTTCTGCCACGCAGATTGTTAACCTTCGGCAGAACTCAAGTGAAGATGGCAGGCACGACACAAATCTTCCTAAGGAACCTGCAAGCAAGCAGAAGTGAAGGATATCGACTTCTCATCATTAACACTATTAGTAGCACATGCTATTTCTCCGATTTGCGTCGGAAACAGTGGAATAGTCTACGTCGATGGATGCGTTCACTCAGATACTTTTTCGAGTTATTATTTCGAGGAAATGTCGAGGTCAAGGTCAAGGTGCTGCGAAGATGAAACACCAAGCTGCTGCCTGAACCACGGAACAGAACCCAACGGCAATACTGAACTCCTATCCCAATGCATGACGCTTCAAAAACACAACAAAGACATACAAGATATACTTCGACCATTGTGCGCTGACATCGAGTAATCATATCGACCGCGGAAACGACAGGACGTTAAGGAAAGAAGTCTCAACACCACACACGCATTGAGGTCACGACGACCAACCTCTCTATCCTTTACATCTACCACACCATGGTCAAGAGCACACAAATAGCTCGTCTAGATGGTAGACCGCCCCTCACACGTAGCTACTTAACACTGCTAATTCGTCTTCAGGACTCATGCTGGCAGCCTCTGTAGACGACCAACAAGTCCGTTCCACCACACTCCTCTGCCCACCACCTTTCCATACCCACTAACACCTCTTCCTCCAGGCAGAACAAGAACTCGGCGACATCAAATCCAAATCCAAACAAATCTTCCGCCGCCTCTCCCGCACCTCCGAACCCCAAGCCTCCATCTCCTCCGGGCCCTACACGCTGCACTACCTAATCCGCTCCGACATAATCTTCCTCTGCATCTGCGACGCCTCCTACCCACGCAAACTCGCCTTCACCTATCTGACGGACATCTCCACCGAATTCCTAACCACGTACCCCGAATCACAGCTGCAATCGCCAACACTACGGCCCTATGCGTTTGTGGAATTCGACACGTTTATGCAGCGAACGAAGAAGACGTACAGCGATACGCGGGCGACGAGTAATCTGGACAAGCTGAATAGTGAGCTCAAGGATGTGACGCAGGTAATGACGAAGAATATTGAGGATTTGTTGTATAGAGGGGACAGTTTGGAGCGGATGGGGGAGATGAGTGGGCGATTGAGGGAAGACTCGAAGAAGTATAGGAAGGCTGCGGTGAGGATAAATTGGGAGTTGTTGTTGAAGCAGGTAAGCAGGAGAAGGAAGCATGGCGTGGATGTTTCGCGGTAGAAATGGCTGACTGTTGTGCAGTATGGACCTGTTGCTGGACTGGTGTTCATCATATTGGTATTCTTATGGTGGCGGTTCTTTCTATGAAACTGGGAAAGAGTGAGTGGAACCTGAGCAGAGAAATCTAGACGAAACAAGAAGTATGCTGCATACTAAGCATACAGGGAACACATTCGCTCTATAGACAAACCTACAAGAAGTGCATCATCAAGCGAATGGATCAGTAAAGGCAGGTCAGAAAAGCCCCAGTAAACTCAAGGGCGAGGTCGTGGACATTCACAAGCATGAAAGAAAGCAATGCGCAACATGAGCATATTAGCATTATTTGGCATTTTTCGTTCCTAATCATCATAAGCCTCGTGGCGAGTCCATCGAGCATGAATGGACTGCTTCAGAATCCGCTCAATCGGTAAAGACATTTGTCTTATGTCCAAGAGCAACGCCAACAACACCAATCTTTGGCAGACCAGATAGCATGTATAGAGCATAACTGTTAATCATCGTCGTATCTCTCGAAACAACTCCTTGATCTTGTGAATCACTCCGCCTCCTCATCAGGCTGATCGAACAAAAAGTTGGCGGCGAGCTCCTCGTTCTTGTCACAAGCAAAGTAAGCCTGAATAACCATGTCGCGGTCGAATCCAAGGCGGCACAATCGCTCAATGGCATCTCTCTCCTCCTCGGTGACACTGACACTCTGTGCACCAGGTGGCAATGGTACTGCCTCATCGTCACTACCTTCGCTGAGCAATTGAAGGAATGCCTCCGGGTTAGCTGAGATCATCTGAGCGAGCTGAGGGTTACTGGCGCCGACTTGTTGCAGGACTGATTCGAGCATTTGAGGTTGCTGCTGCACAAGTTGACGAAGATTCTGGAAGGTCGGGTTGTCACGGAGGAAGTCCAAGTTTGCGCCCTCTCCTCCACCAAGAGCAGCAGCTATTCCTGCTCCTGCTCCAGCACCAGCTCCTGCGCCAGTACCTGCACCACGAGATGCACCACGACCTCCACCTTGTGATGCAGCTGCTGCTGCTTCAAACAAATTGACGGGCTCATCGGTAGTCGTTGTGGCTGCAGGCGCAGGGTTCGTCTGAGGTGTGGCTGCAGGCTGTTGCTGAGCACCGCCTTGGCCGCCTTGTTGTTGAGGAGCTGCGTTCTGCTGCGCGTCTTCTGGAATACCGCTGAGAAGATACTCAACGGCACGATCAGGGTTGTAGAAAGCTGCACGTAAGGCACGCTCAGCCTCGGACCTTTCGAAACCCATTGCCACCATATTCGCAATGACCGCTTGTCTTTCTGTACCCATGGCCATAGAAGGATCGTTCATATTTCTTTGTGCAGATCCAGCTGGTGATGGCGTGCCAGGTGCTGCGGGGGTAGAAGCGGCAGGTGCGGAGGCGGCAGGCGCAGGAGCTGCAGGGGTTTGGACAGGTGCCGGTGCGGGTGTTGCGGGTGCTTTCGCTGCGACAGGTGCTGCTTTGGGCTTAAAAGTTGTTAGACAATTGGCCGTCACTGGTATGATATCAAGCCATGGCTCACCTTTTGAACCATGCACACTATCTGGTCGTTTGGCTTGATTTCATATGAAGAGACTGTGTTGGTATCTGCGAGGATCTTGCCTGTGTCATTGTTAGCTCATGTTTGTAGTCATTGACGAGGTACAGCCTGAAACCTACCGGACCAGATGAGTCTCATCTGCGCAGCCTCGAAGCCTTTCTCGGCAGCAACCTTTTGCTTCACATCTGCGATCTTCATTGACTCTTAGTTTCGTCTTCGACATCTCGGCGTGTATTGACTCCAGGATCACTTACAGTGTCTGTTGGTTCGGCATCGATCGTGAACTTCTGTTGCTTCAAGTCCTGGAATGTCGGTTAGCACTATAACAAGCGCGTTCTTTCATGGTGTCTTACCTTGAAGTTGAGCTTCATGATGACGCTCTAGATGTGTTTATCGATCTTAATGATGTTGGTTGGGTGGTTATTGAAGGCTCCGGTGAGTATGATGGGCCTGTAGTGGGATGCCGTCGTTCTTGTGTCGTTTGGTGGACAAAGGCTGGTCTGATGGTGAGAGTAGATGGAAGCATCTAGTCCGTTTGATGGCGAGACGTCAGGACAGTGAACGTCAAAAAGATTAATAATCCTTCTTCAGTCGCGGCTACCCTGAACACTGCTTAGCTTCCAATGCCCAATACTGACCAACTATCAGCAGATACAAGTACAGTACGCCTCACACATCAACTTCCTCCTTCATCGTCCCTAACACCATACTCATCCTATCCATCTACAGTTCGAGATGACCCTGGCCCATCTCGCCCAGTCACGTGCTAGTGCGCAAAAAACCGCAATATCCGCAGCTAGCCAATGAGAGAACGGATTTCCGCCAAGAGACCGGCGATCGCAAATTGCGTAGCATGTAAACAAACATCAAAAACAATGAATGTACAGTATGGAATCAGTCGATGTGACCACACTCATGGCCCCCGACTACGATTCGGTACACAAAGGACAAAGTAGATAGACTATGCGGCAGACTACGACAGGTCGTCACATCTCCAACTAGCGATACGCATGGAGACTGGCACATCACGGCTGTATAGTTCCGAGTGAACCTAGCCTTAACGCAGTCTCTAGCTCCCTCTCTGTGAGCTTCACTAGCTATGTATATACTAGCTCTACAATCTGGAGCCTGTGGAGTGGCCAGGATATTGGTCGAGCATGAGCTGCTCCACTGTGCTCGGTAGTCTGGTACCTAGGTGCAATTTCGGGACCAAATACAAACGCTTACAGCTGACAGCTGCATTTTCCTACTCTGATCCAGTCTTACTTTGCTCTTCGCTTCCTCTGCTACACTAATACCACCGTTCTTGCTGGTGCTAGTCGCCTACAGTTGAGATGATCAAAACATGCTGAAGTTGTTGACAACTAGTGCACCAGTATCAGTCTTTGTTTACCATCATCACACTCTTCTGGTTGCGTCGCGTCCAATATTAGCACCTCAGTTGGATTTGCGCCCAACAACATCTTATACCAGTCACTCGTTTTGATCCTACGCCACGCATAGAAAAGGCATTATCCAGCCATACAACCACTCCTCGCGCTTCCAGATATCAGCGCGACCTAAGACTCCCCAATGGCACCTCAATCGACCACTGTCTGCGGCATCGGTGCACTGCTAGCTTCTACGGCCTCTACAATCCTTACACTACTCATCGCAATCGCGCTCCTAATCCTTCGCTCCTCAATATGGCCTCTTGCCATAGTGTCAACCATACTCGACATATTTGTATTATCATGGATCGCCTACATGCTCGCGAGCTCCATGGGAAGAGAAGATAGATATGGAAGGAGGAGCTTGGGGACATTCAGGTTAATAGCAAGCATGCTCCTAAGCAGTGCAGCAGCATTGGCAACCCTGAGCAGCCTCATCTGGTTACAGTTACGACCAATATCAGGAAGTGGAAGCATCTTTGGCCAGAATCTCTTCACTTTACAAAAGTCTGAATATGGTTTGCTCGGATTTGCTCTCATTATGCAGGCTATATTCACAGGTCTCTGGATCAGAAGCCACAATATGATAAGACTGCCAGCACAAACAGAAGTGCGCTCGCCCAATCCAGCTCAACCAGAAGTTAGGAGGCCTCAAAGCTTCTCAAACTTCACACCTGTCATGCAACTGCAGTCAATACCGCCGCCGCTTGAGAGGAGACAGTCACTCGCATCAGCTTCAATGCATAGTGCAGAGAGCGAGCACTCGAAAATAGTGAGCTCCACAAGAACATCTTTTGAGGACAGAATCCGTCCGATGACTTCCATGTCACGGCTTATTGGGCCACACTCTTGGACTCCAACGTCGAACAGCGAGCCGTGTCAGCTGTCTTCAAGCCAATATGTCGCACAGTTACCAATTGTAGGACCAGTGATAACGGACTGGGAAAGAAAAGGCTCAGCATCATCATCGAGAGGTCGATCACAATCAGATGCTAGTTCCTATTCCTCAAGATCAAGGCCTGAGACTCCATACAGAACACGATTAGAAACAATACCTGGAAGTCGTGCAAACTCGCCAGGCCGTCCGCTTGACGGACCCTTCCCGATGAACACATCTGACAACAGACGAAGACCAGACAGTGATGAAGTCCGACCATCGCGCCCGCAGGTTGAACGATTCTTCACAGCATTAACCACACCTGAAGCTACACCACCATTAGTTAATGTAGAAGACGAGTCTCACATTCATCCACTATTCCGCACAAAGAGTCCAGTACCTCCGCCGAACAGGACAGCAGGTACGGTAGTCACAGGGTCTTCACGCGCTGGTCAGTATATGACACCGCGGACGTTGAATAGGGCAGCTTCGCGCAGCCGTGCAAGGAATTCTCTGTATGATCCGTCACGAGCTCGATCCCACAGTAGACTTGGTGCAAGAGCAAGAGAGCAACAAAAATTACCCATACCTCATACCATCGTACGAGCAAGAAGTCTGGAAACGATGGATTCTTGGCAAACGAGACTGGAAGAAGGCGAGAACCCGTTGACGATACAGCAATTGGCAGAAGCTGCACGACCGAAGCAGCAGATACAGCTTCGAAACGATGAAAACAGACCTCCATCAACAACAACTCCAGGACTACCGGAGTCGCTTCAAGTCAAGATACCTCAGAAGAGACAATCTGACAGTCACAATACTCGAGCATCATCCACACCACGAGGCACTACACGACGAGCATTGAGCGAGACTTCGGGCAATGTGCGCTCGTCATCATCATCGCCACGAAAATCACCTCGCAAGTCGAGAGACACAACAAGATCAAGTATGAGTTTGAGGCAGAGAAGGCACGATTCGGTGCCAGAAATCCACATATACGTGGATCCAGCAGACGAGTGAGCTCAAGGAAAAGAAGAGTGCAGGTGTGCTTCTGAGTAGGACGAAAGTGACAGCCATGATCACGGTTGGCATATATTACGACATCAGGACCTTATTGGTTAGGAAAACAGATCTGGGAGAGCGCTTGGGAGCAGATGTATGATTTGCATTTCCTCATAATGAACTTGGACGAGATACCCAGATGAGCAGGCGGCATGTAGACTATAATAATACATTTTGACACCGTTACTTTCTTCTTCTGTTACAGATGATGATGTGTGTGAGAGGAACATCGACTTTTTTGATGTGGAGAGATCGGCGGCTTGGCGCCGCCCGATTGGGTCGAGCAAGCACAAGGGCACTTGGTCTATTGTGCAACCAAACCTGCCACCATTATCTCTTCGCTGTTCAGAACGTCCTTGCACCATCCGGTCTGCTTTGCCTGTGACGAGTAGCAAAGGGAATTTGTCGATAATTCTTACAGCTTCGTGGTGAAGTGCGGCCAATTTGTTTCGCCCACAGATTCGGGTGACGATACTTGCATATTAGCTCTTCCTTCCTCGGTAAGTGGTGTATTTCAGTGCAACTGCTTCAAAGTATCAGAGCAAGTACATACGGTTACTTCTTCTCATGCTTCGCCTGTCCACTTCCATTCGAAGATTCAACTTCTGCCATTGTCAGGCTTTGTTTCACACGAGGCTTGGCGTGCCACGTTATCCGAGAAGCAAGCAGATACTCTAGATGGGTTATGTCCTACCCAACTGAGCATCCTGCAAGACTCTTCACTGTGGCTGAGGGCAGCCAAGATTTGTATCGTGATACTTGTGATACAGCTCTGAGCTGATATGTGCTGATTTAAAAATCCTGGCTAACACCGGCCAGCCTACATCGAGGCACAAAATTCCAGCCTATGTGTCTCTGAAAACAGGAATCTATACCAAGTTGGACAGAAGTTATGCGCCTCCGAGGCGTCAAAGCTGGCTCTCCTGGTAAGTCTCTGCTTTGACAACATACTTGTAGATTATCCTGACGTGGAAAGAAGAAACAACCGGAGATCACTCACAGGACCCAGAGTCTTTCGAGAATGCGCTCACAAGCCTCAAAAGGCGGCCACAGAGGGCCGTTGCGAATAAAGGTAACATTCCGGCAGCAGCAACAGGCCCAGAGTCAGAGTCAGGCTCTTCCCTTACAGGTTCAGAGAGTGATATCATAGGCCATCAATACAGCAAAGCCACCAGAACACGAACAGCTCAATTAATCGAGAACGACGGTGATGATGTTGACTCCGATCGACCTATCAAGCGAACAAGGCTGTCGCTTGGTCGAGCACTTACCAATGCGCCCGTGATCGAGGACGAGGACACAGACGATACACCAGTGTATGAGGAGCGAGACGTAGTCAATGATGTCACTGCTATCACTGCAAACGTATCAAGCGATGATGATGCGGATGATGTGCTGACAGACCTTGACGACGTTGACATAGCACTACTAGCACCTTCACCAAATCGTCTGCCAGGCTCTTCTCCGGTACGACGAGGGGGCAAGCGTCAGCGAGGTGGCCGAGGTAAGCATGCTAATAGCGCTATCGGTCGTGGACGTCTCCCTGGCACACCGAAGCGTGGCACTAACAGAGATGACTCCCTGGCGCGTGGCAGTCCTAGCGGCCTTGAGGCTCACAGGATACTGGATCGGTTACCCGGACGTCGTCGAGCACATCATGCAGATATGGACGTTGAGGTCGATCTTCGCCGGCAGCTCGAGCTTCGAGTAGCATACAGAGCACTGGCTAAGGCGTTCAAGCCTATTCTTGCCGAGCTGGCTGACCGGACTGCTCAAGAGCAGCGTGCCAATGCAGAACTGTACAAGCAATGTCCTGAATACCAAGAAGTATTGGACGAATTGGAAGAGCATTTGAACGCACGTTTGGCTTTGCTGCAGACTGAGCACGACGAAGAGGAGTCGAGGCTGCAGAGGATGTACAAAGCCGACCTGCAGATAGTCTCCGCACACTATGAGGTTTGACAGTTCGTGCTTTACGTTTGATTTTTTACTAAAATCTTGCAAAGCAAAGTAAAATCGATCTTCGAGATGACAGTTTACTCGCTTGTCAATACCAGTTTCTGAACATTCTGCACGAAGCAGGTATCGAACAAAGACAAGCTGATAATGCTGGAATGGTAAAGTTTCTCCTCGAGGTTTTAAAATCGTCGCTAAATATGTAACAGGCTGAAAATACGACATTGCGTTACTGTCTACAGCATTCTGCTTCACGGACTATGAAACCAATAGATCAGGAACACATGCAGAGACAACATCTCACTGACACATTTAGAAACTGGGAGGACTTAGAGCATCGCTTCGAACTGGCATTAGCTCAAACTGAACACAACCCGGAGTCGTATATACTGTTGTCTGCCGAAGACGCTATCACAGAAGAGGATCGATGGGAGGCGGAAGAGCGAGAAGAGTATACTGCACTATTGCAACTGATTCTAGATGCTGCAGCTGGTGTGAAGCCGACGATCATACTTCCTGAGATAATTCCTAACAATGATGCCTTTGGTCTGAATCTCTTAGCGGATGCGATGCTTATGACGCCACCAGGAGAGCGCACAAACGACGTGCAGAAAGGACAGCCGGCAGGACAGCTGCCCGCTTCACCACAGAGAGATGTCGAGCGTCCTACTACGGAATCTAATCTGAAATCCCCAATCGCGAGTAAAATTCGCAGTCCACCAATTACGCCACGATCCCAGCCTTTTGTCCCTACCATTTCTGCAATTATGAATGACCCAGAGCCAGCTGGCGAAGACCAAGCCCGATCTGATCTGCTGGCCGCTTCTTCCGAATCAGGTCCAGAAAGGAAAACAGTCGAAGAGCATCGACCACGAAAGAGACCAGCTGCAGATATGGCTGCTTCGGCGCCCAGAACGCAAACGCCGACTGTTACCATAGAGCCCCTCAATGCGCCCGCCAGACAAGCAATGTCCACCCAAACGTCAAGTGCAACAAGTCAGAACGAGCAGCAAAACCTGTCCAATGTTGCGGCCCAAGCTGAATCGCAAGCTGCGGCTGACACACAGAAGAAAGTTCGAAGGAGGCCTGGGCCAAGAGCAATCTACACGAAACAGACTGTACCAGATATCGTTGCACCAAGCCAGCAATACTGGAGCCCTTTTACGAACTCTATGGGTCCACCTACATACATGCCCAAGTACGTCAGAGATGGCGAACTTCAGCACCTTAGCTCCACTTCAGACGGGCCTGCCACCTCGGACTCCCAGGAACGAGACCGTGGCGAGCGTCGTGAATCCATGGCTACACCAATACTAGACGCAGTCTCCTCCCACGGCACACCAAGAGAACCTCCTAGCGAGCACAGTGTACGTCTTCCATCAGTACCAGTTACATCTCCACCAATGGAGCAGAGGCACCATCATCGTGTACACAGCAGCAGGGAAGATCTGGAAAGAGAGTCTCGCCGTAGATCTTCACGATCAGTACATCCCGATCAGATCACAAGACAACAGGCACCAGCTCCCGCCCCACCAGCGGGTCCTTACCATTGGCCACATCAGAACATATACTATCAACCACAGACGTTCTATGGGCCCTACTCACCTGCTCCTGGAGCTCAACATGTCAGTGCACCGCCGCCAGCTCCTCCACCACCACCCCCTCATATATATGGTCAGCAGAGTGCATATCATGCTACAACAGCGCCTCCACCACGATATCCGCCGCCACCTGCTTCATATCATCCGTGGCCACCACATCCTCATAGTGTATATCCCCCACCAGCAGCAGGACCTGACCCTAGACCTGTCAAAAAGCAACGGCAGTCCTCCAACGAGCATAGCAAGGATCGCCGTCAAAGTGGTAACGCTCTTCCGTCTATATCAACCATAATTCCTCCACCAACACATCACCAAGGTACCTACCACTACCCCCCAGTGGCACATGCATGGCCACATCCCTTAGATCCACATCGAAAACACGGCGCAGTGCCTCCTCCCCACGATTATGGTCGACATCCATCTCAGCCACATGGGTTCTATCAAGCATATACGATGCAAGAGGACTCGGTACGACAAAGCAGTCACGTCCCATTACTCACACAGTCTGCAAAACCCCTACCATCATACGTGCAAGGCAGAACACAAGATCGTAAGCGAAGTGCGGAGGCATCACAGGATTTAAGATCACCACCTGGTGAGCTACGGGTAGTACCGCCCGAGCATAGAGCTCAAGCAACAGAGCAAGTACGACGGGCGAGCAGGGGAAGTGCCGCTAGCATAACACGTGTTTCATTCGGACGACCTGATCTGCATCACCAGCCGCAATCACAACCCGCTCCTCCATCAAATGGTGCATTGGCTGCGAAGCCTCCCAATGTCCGGGCTGTTACTACGGCTGCAGCTGCACCCACCACACCTGCACAGCAAGCTCCAATTCAGCATCCCACCTTCAAAGGTCAACGACCTAAGCATCACGAATGGCGTAATTGGACATCTGCAGTTCCTCCACCATCGTCGGGTGCGAACAATTCACAACCGGCGCAACCAGTATCTGTAATGATGATAGGAGCCACCAACTCAGCAGGTCCATACTCGACTGGCAATCGCAAACGCAGGAACAAGGGGAACAAAGCACCTACACCTCAGCCTGTCCCGGAAGCTACTGCTAGCGCTCCGCCAGCACAAGAAGCGCAGGCACCACCACCTAGTCAGCCAGTGCCCAATCCGTGGCACAGAGAGTTCAGATTCGAGAGTCAGAATAAGAAGTTCGAGGGCTCTTGAGAGGAGATAAGAAGTAGAGGAGAATCGCATACGGATCGGAATTGGACTAGTATGGAACGTATTGCTATAGTCAGACTGTATCGAAGTCCGTTGAATCTTTCTTTGAAACGAAGATGCTCTCGGAGATGCCCCGCCAGCCACAACATGCGTGGCTTGCAGATAGCACGTGGATAAAGCTTGGCTTCCAACCCTGTTTCCCTGAACTGTTTCACAACAACGCTATGATGGAATCGATCTGCATAAGACTGACGTGCTGGGCGCAGCCTCGCTAGAAAGAGCTGAATCTACATGTACGCGCTTGAGCTGCGTTGTATACGTTGTATATCATCATTGTGTTCGCCCGTGCTTGTGTTGTGATCTGACATTGACAACACCTACTGCTTTTAGTTCTGGTTTTTCCCTGCTTGAAGCCTTCAACGTCTGCAACTGATCTATATTGTGTTTTCATCCTCATCGCTTGACCTTGTACCTATTCTGAGATTTCCTTCACTCTGTTATCACTATCAACAAGTGCAAAGCTATACACCTTTCAACATTAGGTCAATCCGAGATGGCTTACAGTGTGCCTGCCATTACTGCAGCACCAGCACTCAATGCAGCACTTGCACCTCGACAAGATGATGGCCTGAGCTCTCTCATCTCGAACGGAATAATCCTCGGAAACTCAATCCTGAGTCAATTGCAAGCTACAACCACCACCCCATCCACCCTGTCAACATCAACAACACCGACAACCTCATCGACTTCCTCAACATCGTCGTCGTCAACAAGTTCTTTGCAATCACAACCATCGTCGACATCCACACCTACGACAACATCCTCACCAGTCGCAGCCGTCACATCATCCAGTCACAGCAACACTCTGGCCATCGGCCTTGGGGTCGCTCTTGGAGTCCTAGCTTTGCTGTTACTGTTAGGCTTACTTTGGTTCTGCCTTCGTCGTCGCAGAAAGGCGAAGAAGACAGTGGTCGACAACAAAAGTGAATCTGAAGATTCGTGGTCGGCCTCCCACCGCTCACAGCTTATCGCACCAAATGGGGGATATGACTTTGATCGCCATGGACCTTACAGTGGTATCAATGCACCAGCACCTGTAATGACGGAAAGATCACATCCATATGCTGATCGCCATGAGTATGAACCAATGAGTCCTTCATCGACACATTCGCTCGCTGCAGTACACTCCAATCCTTTCACTGCAGCACATGAACGACCTGGTGCTGTCTTTGCGCCTGGTGTTGGTGAGCCATCATCTTGGGACTCTTCGGAGCCGCACAAGCCTGTTCTGAGACCAGCTGCACCAGCGGAGATGGAAGGAAGTAGCACTACGTTGCTACCGCACAGTGGGCAGCATCACCTTGACCACAACCATGGCAAAGGACGAGCGGAAGACATGTCGGGAGCTGAGCCCAACAGTATCTGGCCGAGCCAAAAAGAAGCTAATAAGTTCGACTTCGGGATAAGTGAAAGGGAAAGTGCTGAACTAGCAGAGTCGGATGAGCTTTTAGATGATAGGAGAACCGCTGGGGACGAGTTTGTGGTGCCAAGGAGACCAGTATCTGGGCAGCCGACGGCTTTGTGATTGAGAGTTTGAATGGGGAGCAATTGATAGACTTCTCATGTTATATTTGTTGTGTTCATTCCTTCGCCCATCATTCATCCGTGCCAAGCCTTCCTCCGAAGCAGGACATCTCTCCCCAGATTTATTTTCAGAAAACCAATTGAAAGTTATACTGCATCACTCTCACCCTCCGTTTCCCTCAATCTCTCGTTTCTCTCTCCCCTCTCATCCCCCTCTACCCACAGCCGTCCGTTATTCTCGGACTAACAAAGACTGCGGAAATGACCAGCAGCACACCCCTCTCCGAGCCCATAAAAATCCCTATCCTAGGTCAAGACACCATCCACATCGCCGACAACCTCTGGCTCAATTACGTCGCGTTCGATCTCATCAACAACGTCAAGTCCGACAAAACCAGCGACTCCAAATTCGCCCTCGTCACAGATACAAATCTAGCCGCGCAGTACGTTCCCGCCTTCGAAGAGAGCTTTCAGCGTGCTCGTGAAGCTGTCGGCACACAAGATGAACTGCTCAAGTATACAATCGCGCCCGGCGAGAGCTCAAAGAGTCGGGATACAGTAGGCGCGCTGCATGACTGGTTGGCGACGAATAAATGCACAAAGGATACTGTGATTATTGCGCTTGGTGGTGGTGTTGTGGGTGATATGGTGGGGTTTGTGGCTGCGACATATATGCGTGGTGTTACGGTGGTACAGGTGCCGACGACGTTGTTGTCAATGGTGGACTCGTCGGTGGGTGGAAAGACAGCTATCGATATTCCGGCTGGGAAGAATCTGGTGGGCGCTTTTTGGCAGCCGAAGAGGGTTTATATTGATCTGAGGTTCTTGAGAAGTTTACCGAAGAGAGAGTTCATTAATGGAATGGCGGAGGTCATCAAGACAGCTGCCATTTGGGATGCGGAAGAGTTTGCGGCGTTGGAAGACAATGCAGACACGATCAAGGAGTACTTGTCTAGTGATCGCAAGAATGAGGAGCCCAGCGCCGAGATCACAGCAATACTGCGAAGGATCATTACAGGGAGTGTGAAAGTCAAAGCACACGTTGTATCTGCAGATGAGCGAGAGGGAGGCCTGCGCAATCTTCTCAACTTTGGTCACTCGATAGGCCACGGTATGGAAGCCATCCTTGCTCCACAAATCCTACACGGTGAATGTGTAGCCATTGGAATGGTGAAAGAGGCGGAACTATCAAGATACCTTGGACATTTGCCCGCAGGTGCGGTAGCCAGGCTGAGCAAGTGTATATCCAACTACGGACTACCGACGTCGCTCGCGGATAAACAACTCAGGAAAAGATCAGGCAACAGACATTGCTCAGTGGAGAGAATCATCTCGATCATGGCAGTGGATAAGAAGAATCAGGGTGCAAAGAAGCGTATTGTACTTCTATCAGCTATTGGTAGATGTTACGAGCCGAAAGCTACAGTTGTCGCCGACCAGGCTATCCGCGTTATGCTGTCATCTGATGTTCGTGTTCATAGCACATCTGATCAGCCTAAGGATGTAGTTTGCATCCCACCTGGATCGAAGAGCATTTCGAACCGAGCACTGGTACTGGCAGCATTGGGAAAGGGCGTATGTCGTATAAAGAACCTCTTGCACTCCGACGACACACAGGTCATGCTCACAGCACTGGCAAAGATGCAGGGTGCCACTTTTTCTTGGGAAGAAGATGGTCAAGTGCTCGTAGTCAATGGAACTGGAGGTGCACTTAAAGCTTGCAATGACGAGCTTTACCTTGGCAATGCTGGTACTGCCTCGCGGTTCTTGACCACGGTCGCCACGCTAGCCGCACCGACTGATGCTGATCACGTAGTCCTCACAGGCAACGCGCGCATGAAGGAGCGACCAATCGGTCCTCTTGTAGATACCCTGAGATCAAACGGTGTCGATGTGAAGTATCAAGAAAAAGAAGGAAGTCTCCCGTTGAAGATTCAGGCTGGTGGGTTCGAAGGTGGTGACCTCAACCTGGCCGCAACAATCTCGTCGCAATATGTCTCATCATTGCTTATGTGCGCTCCTTACGCTAAGAAGCCAGTCACACTCCGCTTAATAGGAGGCAGGCCCATCTCCCAGCTCTATATTGACATGACCATCGCAATGATGGCCTCATTCGGTGTTCACGTCAAGAAGTCAGAGACCGAAGAGCACACTTACCACATCCCTACTCAAACCTACACGAATCCCTCTGAGTATGTAATCGAGAGTGATGCAAGCTCAGCAACTTACCCATTGGCTGTCGCAGCTATAACTGGTACGACATGTACCGTGCCGAACATTGGCTCCAAATCACTACAGGGTGATGCACAATTTGCAAAGGATGTGCTCGAGCCTATGGGATGTCATGTCAAGCAGACTGGCTATGCCACAACCGTTACAGGACCGCCCAAAGGCCAGCTGAAACCTCTGCCTAACATCGATATGGAGCCCATGACCGATGCTTTCCTCACTGCTTGTGTCTTGGCCGCAGTCGCTTCGCCTGGAAAGGATGGCGCAGTTACACGCATCTATGGCATTGCAAATCAAAGAGTCAAGGAGTGTGATAGAATCGCAGCGATGCGTACGCAGCTCGCAAAGTTCGGTGTAGAGTGTCGTGAGCACGACGACGGAATTGAAGTCATTGGGCGTGGCTTGGATATCAAGACGCCTGAGCAAGGGATCTTCTGTTACGATGATCATCGTGTTGCGATGAGCTTTAGTGTGCTCGCATTGGTGACGCCGGAACCTACATTGATCGAGGACAGACACTGCACGGCAAAGACGTGGCCTGGTTGGTGGGATACGTTGGCCCAATCATTCAAGGGCTCGCTGGAAGGCGTTGACCAGCAAGTATCACATGTTAATGGCGGTTCGTCATCGAGATACGAGAAGTCCATGTTCCTGATTGGAATGCGAGGTGCCGGCAAGACTACTGCTGGAAGGTGGGCAGCGCCGATTCTGGGCTGGCCGTTCCTCGACCTAGATGACGAGCTTGAGAAGAGCGTTGAGATGAGTATACCCGACTACATTAAGACGCACGGTTGGGATGCCTTTCGTGAGGAAGAGCATCGCATTCTTCAAAAAGTCATCAAGGAGAAGCCCACCGGATATGTTATCGCATGTGGTGGTGGTATAGTGGAAGGCGAACACAATCGACAAACGCTAGTCGACTACCACAAGGATGGAGGTATCGTTCTTTTGGTTCACAGAGATGTTAACAAGATCATGGAATACTTGCGACTAGACAAGACACGACCGGCTTACGTTGAAGATATGGAAGGTGTGTGGCTGCGTCGGAAGCCGTGGTACGAGCAATGCAGTAAATACCAGTACTTCGGCAGCGATGTCGATGCACTGGGAAGCGAGGGATCAATGATCTTGGAGACTGCTGAACGAGAAAAATACGCACAATTTTTGAGCTTCATCACTGGCAGGACATTGCCATTGAAGAATGTGAGCAAGAAGTTAAGGTCTTTCTTCGTCTCTCTTACACTGCCACAATTCGACACCTCTGCAATTAAGGCATTAAAAGCTACTGTTACTGGATCTGATGCCCTCGAGTTACGTGTGGATTTGCTAGAAGACCCGAATGCATCGCAGCCAGGTGTTGTAACAACAGAGTTCCTCGTTGCGCAGACCGGCTTCCTCAGATCAGCAGTCCACCTTCCTCTGATCTTCACAATCCGCACACAAAGTCAAGGTGGCAAGTTCCCAGATTCTGCACACGCGGAAGCATTGAAGCTCTACAAGGTTGCACTCCGTCTCGGCTACGAATTCGTTGATCTGGAAATGACCTGGCCCGATAGTCTGCTCGAAGACGTTGCGTCAATTAAAGGTCATACTTCGATCATTGCTTCTCATCATGCTCGCAACGGAATGTCGTGGAAAGACAACTCCTGGGTGCCTTACTACAACAAGGCTCTTCAGTGGGGTGACGTGATCAAATTGATTAGCTTTGCACATCGCGTCGAGGACAACGATGAGCTAGAGGCTTTCCGCAGCTGGACTTCTGCAGCCAACTCTACGCCCTTGATAGCGCTGAACATGGGCACGATTGGCCAGCTAAGTCGAGTACGGAATCGCTTCTTCACGCCTGTCGCTCACGAAGCTTTGTCTATCAAAGCAGCACCAGGCCAACTGTCGGCTAGAGAGATCCGACAAGCTATGTCACTCATTGGAGAAACATCAAAGAAGCAGTTCTACCTCTTTGGCACGCCAATAGCTGCTTCCCGTTCACCTGCTCTTCACAACACACTTTTCCAAACAGTCGGTCTCCCTCACAACTACGGTCTCCACGAAACCAACGATGTGTCAACGGTCAAATCCATCATTCGATCACCAGACTTTGGCGGTGCTTCCGTGACGATTCCTCTCAAACTAGACATCATGCCTCTCCTCGACTCGCTCTCGCCATCCGCAACCACAATCGGTGCTGTGAATACCATCATACCTTCAACTGGCGCCAACAGCACGACTCACCTGACCGGTGACAACACAGACTGGCTCGGCATGGTAGCGTCTCTTCGTCAAGCCGGTGCTTTCGAGCCAACAGCCTCCTCTGCCTCGTCCGGAAGCAGTGCCATTATTGTGGGCGGTGGTGGCACTGCTAGAGCTGCAGTGTATGCTCTTCACAGCATGGGCTACGAAATCATCTACCTCGTCGGGCGATCACCCGAAAAGCTCAAGGATGTCGTTCATGGCTTCCCGGGCGAGTACAACGTACAGTCATTGGCTCGCATCGAGGACGTCAATAATGTCAGAAACACACCGGTCACAGCTATTGGCACGATTCCAGCGAATAAGCCGATCGACGAGACAGTGCAGCAGATTCTGGCATCATTGTTTACGGCACCAGGCAGTACGAATGGAAGTACCAATGGCAATGTCAAGGAGCAGAGGAGGGTTTTACTGGAGATGGCGTACAAGCCTAGAGTCACGAAGCTGATGGAGATGGCGGGGAAGAGAGGATGGGTGGTGGTACCAGGACTGGAAGCCTTGACGGCACAGGGAGTTGAGCAGTTCAGACTATGGACTGATATTGGTGTCGAGTATGAGATGGCTAGGAAAGCTGTCCTTGGAGAGGAAGCATAATTGGGAGTGATTCCCAAAAATGGTATTGCCAATGGAATAGATCAGAATGGGTGTACTCGTTCGGTTATTGATTACTTTCTGGTTGACCAGGAAGCTGAGTGGCAAAACTGGTACCCTCGTGTTTTCTCGGCAAAGCCATGCGGCTGAAAAGGCTAATGTGAAACAAGCTCGTGTTCGTACGCAAGAAGTACATGCACGAGTATAACATGTACTTAGACAGAAGCTAAGAGGACATTGTGACCATCAGAAATATTGAGTTATAGAGTATTGACCGAGGCTGACTAATAGACGTCGTGCCATTGGCTTTGCTCTTACCTCGGCTGCAGCAGTCCTGCGTGATCTGCTGATGTAGATACCAGAATAGAATTTATGTTGGACATTGTCGGGTTCACAAGCATTGGGTCTTGAAGCAAAGTCCAATAATATGGCTGTCTCTGTCTGTAACAATATGGACGACGACGAGGTTAAAGTGATTGTGAGGCTCTAACATGCACTGATTCTAGAAGCAGATAACAAATCTTGGTACGATCTGGAAAGCGGGAAGGGCTGGACTGGACTGGGCGCACGTCATCGATATCTCTCCAGATCCTCGCAAGACAAAACGCTCTGTATGATCTTGTCTTGAATAGTCTTTGATTATCAATCCTCCTTCTCTTGTTTTCTTCTTGTTCTGTCGCACAAGCTGCGTCCGCTCTTTTCTCGCTCTTTTCCTCCGCGCGTGCTTTTCCGCTGCTCCAATCACATCTTCGCAGTCTCCTTCGTTTCTGCCTTTCATCCACGGCAGCTTGTCCTTCCGGCATTGACCTCCATCCTTGCTGCTACATCGCCTCTCCTAGATCCTCGTGTTTTCTCGTCCATGGTCATTGAGGGACTCGTCATCGTCGGCTGATCTCGAAAAAGCAACGCATACCATAATTCTCAAGTGAGTACGTTTGCTTCCATCTTGGTCTGTCGGCAGTATTGCTGCGACCTATTTTGCCACTGCGAAGATCATCTTTCCTCTCCTCATCTCTTCCCTCTTGCGGCCGTTATCACCTTCGTCTTTCAGCCCTTCCAATCAGCCTCTTTCACATCTCGTCTAGATCCACCACATCTTGACGTTGTAGACTATCCAACCTTGGGCACTTTCACCAGTCAGCTCCACTGTGAAAAGGCCTTACTCAATCTTTCGCATCCTTCCTCACATCCTTCTTCTTACCTTCGCCTCCCACACATTTCCTCATCGTCGCTGCTTGCCGACATTGATACAACCTTGATGTCTGCTCAGTTCCAACCATTTGACTCTGCGTACTGGATGCAGAATCCGGCTAACTTTGGACCACAATCTGCCTTCAGCAACGGACTTTCTGACGAATACAGTTTTAATCCAGCAGCTCGTCCATGGCAATTCACTGATCAAGACAACAACTACACTGGTCAGTTCTACGTCTATCAGCCAACGCCACCCCCGCATTCGACAACGCCACAAAGACGCGCTCTGTCGAATTCGACAAACTCTACAACTGCCTCGTTCGCCTCTGCTAGATCGCCATATTCGGCAAGCACACCAGTTCAATTTCAACACAACTTCGACCAGCCCGCGTTTTACGATACCACCTTTGACGGATATCCAGCACCACAACCGCAACATTTCTACCGCCCGCAACCGCAGAACCACCTTCCCACGCCTATCCACACACCGACACAAGAGTTCTACTTGTCCGACGGGCGCATCGTGAGCAGAAGAAGATCAGGCATGGATACCACAGACTCAGTTCAGGCGGCGCACAAGGCGCTAAGACCTTTGTTGACGGGGCACTCTTCGAGCATAGGTGACTTTGCGCCTGAGATTCCCGCTACACCTCGTGGTACAAGTCAAGATGAGGAGCAACAACTGAATGCTATGAATCAGGCATCTGGTAAGACTATTATATCTCTCGGTTTGCTGTAAGATGGCATAGGCACTTTATACTGACATCATCACAGCGTCGCGGCGGGTGCCAAGTTTTGACAGAACAATGTCCGACATTTATCAAGATGAACTATACAACCCGAATGCTGCCCCTATAGCGCCGGCACCTACAAAAGGGAATGCATCAGCTTTACTAAGTCCATACCGGACCATCGTCAACGACCGACTACAAGCCGCAAACGAAGCGCGTTCGACGGAGTCGCCTCAGTCTGCTTCGCGAGCCACATCACCTTTTCGTCAGGGTTCACCTTTTGCACCAGCATTGCATGGTTACGGTCCTATCGGTTCTGCCGCTGCAGCTCGTCAAAGACAGAAAGCGGAGGCGGATGCTCTTGCGTATCATCAACACCATGCTCGAATGGAAGAGACAACACCCAACACAATTTCACCGAAAGACGCATTGCTGGAGTACAACGAAGTCGAAGACCAAGGCCCTGCATTATTCCCAGCATCTACGAATGTTTCAGAGAGTTCGAACTTCGAGTCGACTACGCCCATGTACGGACCTATCGGAGTCAAAGGCGGTAAGCCTGGACCGCCAAGCTCGAACCAGTTTGCATATCCCGCTGCACCTGCAAGCGCCAACCCAGATTACACGCGCTACATGCCACCACCAGCACAGTTTCGCGCCATCAATACATCAGCCAGCAGTAGCCAGCAAGATACTACAGATTATCCAGCTCATTTAGTATCCATGGAGACGAGTCGTAGTGAAGCAGATTCCGACTCTCCAATATACGACAATCAATCTGATAGACAAGAGTACAGCAAACCACAAGGCACTAATGCAGACTCTGGCTCCTACACTTGTCCGTACAGCGGATGTACCAAGCGCTTCTCTTCAGGTGCGCTACTGCAAAAGCACAAGCGCGATGAACACCGCACTGTTGCCTCGGCCACTTCCTCGCTGCCTGTAACAACGCCGGCCACCACATCCGCATCTGCCTCTCCTACACCAGCATCGTCCACCACACCCACCACATCAGGCATAGGTGCGCCACCGCTCTCCCCCGACTCGGCTGCAGCGCGCAATAATGCCAATGGTCCTCATCGCTGTGACAAGATCAACCCAAGCACAGGCAAATCATGCAATACTGTCTTTAGTCGACCGTACGATTTGACAAGACATGAAGATACGATACATGGACAAAGAATGAAGGTCAGGTGTCAGTATTGTACCGAAGAGAAGACATTTAGCAGGAACGATGCTTTGACGAGGCATATGAGGGTCGTTCACCCGAATGTTGAGTTTGCGGGCAAGCATGGCAGGAGGAGGACTGGTGGGCCTTTGGAGGGATGAATTTAGTATGTTGTTTGCTTCGATGAGGAAAAGTGTTGGATTGCGACAGCATAAACAAATTGTGCAAGGAAGGATGTGCCATGTAATTGTATAACGAGGAGGAATTCTACATGATGACAAAGATGAAAGGTTACCAGGATGACACGACGACGAATAACAGGCGTTTTCCAGGGCGGAAAAAGGGTAGAAACATGTTACTTCTTTCTTCACTGTACTTTATTATCCATCTGCTACTGTATAACTAAAGCTTAGCTTTGTAGCTCTACTCGGCAGTGTAGGTTATCAATTAGATCACCACTTCCAGATTACTCTCTTGCTGCATTCTATACACGAAGAAATGTTCAATTCGATCGAGGTTCAAATCAAAAACGAAAGTGCTCAAGCTAAGCCTGGACAAATCTTCATGCTATGGCGTCCCGACAGCAAGGTAATGTTGAGCATCATATCGCCTACAATTAAGTCTGAGAGCTAGTCGTCTCTAAGCAAGAGCGATCGTTGTGCTCTCTATCTTACAATACAGCCACATATGTGACTATAACATGATGCTACACACCATCACTTCTTCTTCCTCCCTTCACTTTTGATCATATCCGGCGGCGCACCATTCCCCGTCTTCGGATCGACAAGTCTCACTCTCTTCCCTACCCCACTCCTCCTCCTCATCCTCGCCGCCCTCTTCTCCTCCCACACCCGCCATCCAATCTCAACCAAATCCTCTTCACACACCAAATCCCTTATGCGCGCCATCCTCACAATCCCCAACTCCAGCGCCCACTCAACCCATCCACTCCATCGCAGCCAGGACACGAAGAAGAAGTATGCCACTCCGAATGATGACCCGGCCAGAAGACCAACAAGAACTTGTTTAGGCGTGTGGTAGGAGAGGTAGATGCGTGAGTAAGCGGTTGCGAGCGTCAGCGTCGTGACGATGACCGAGAGCGCGACGTTCTTGAGCAGTGGATACCGCAGTTGCAGTGACAGTATCGTACTAGGCGAATGCGTGTACGGACTCGCATGTTTCTCACCATCACTATCCCACTCAACCCCATCACCATTCGTCGCCGCCGCTGCCGACAACACAGCCGGACTCACAGGTCCATTCTTCAACACCCCGCCACTAACCCGCCTCCTATGCACCTGTCCCCCCATGCCCATGCCCATACCCCCACCACTCGCATCCCCGCCAACACCGCCTGCATCCCCATCCGGCCGCAATCGCACCCATAGGAACAAAATAACGTAAACGCCCCAAAACCCGACAAATTGGGCGTGGCTGCTTGGCATACCATACCCCGTTTTCACTTCGCGGATTAGACTGGGTCGTTCCTCTTTGATGAGGCGTTTGAGGCCGAAGTTGAGGGCTTCGCAGGCGAGTTGGCCGGAGAGGAGCAGGAGAGCTTCGAGTTCGCGCGTCGATAGGATTAGGAGGATGTAGGAGCCTAGTAGAGATTGGGGCAGGAGGGCGAGGTAGGCGGAGAGGTGGGAGAGGGGGTCTGTTGGGTTCTGGTTGTTGATGAGGTTGGTTAGCTTGTGTGGTGTGAGGAGTGTGATGTTTATGGATGTGGTGCTCACGTAGTGGACGTGGAAGAGCGAGAGAGAGGCCAGTGGCTGTGGCTCGGGTGAGGCCATGGCGACGCAACTGGGAGCGTGGCTTTCTTTCTTGGCAATGTGACTGTGAAACAATGGTCAAACAAGCAAGGATACGTAGTGACATGGTTGCTACCGCGGCTTGGACCATTTAACGGCTATACTGATATTTCAAAACGACCTCGCATGTGTTGATATGATTCCATCCACCCGGTTCATGTCACTTCTAACTCTCTTGTCATGTCTGCCATTGCTTTGCTTATACTTTTTGCGGTATCGAGTCGTTTGTCTATACCTTCGTCCGGGATTCAAACAGTCCTCGCACATAATGTACCAGCTCTGACTTCATCGCATTATGATCGGTTAACAGTGAGTCAAGTGCAGCCCTTTCCTTCTTGTGATATGCATTACACCTACACTCTAAGCTTAAAACTTATTCTCTGCTCATTCCCATACCTCAGTTCGATGACATTTTCCTCCCCAATACAAATACATCCCCACCATTTCTCAAAACCCCCTACCACAATCTCAATTTCACCTCCTTCGCACTCTTCAATACAAGCTCCGCTCCACAATCATCACCACCAATCGACACAGATTGCGCATCCTCCGGCACGAACGGCCTTGTAGCTTCACGCCGTCCAAACGAAGCATGGCCACGATTTCTGCTCGACGCCGAGCTCGCTGCCAAAGCAGGGCTTGCACCGTTCTTCAGCCTTCATGGCTTCTCACAGAAACCAGTTGGTTACGTCAAGGCCGGAACGAGACTTTGGGTGCATGCTCTAGGCGTCGTTGATCACGGCACTGGCACCAGTGATCTAGCAGAAGCCAGATCACCGCCACATTCCATACCCATCCACCACAATAGTAGCCGCACAGACTGGGCCTCCGATCGCTACGAAATCATCTCATCATATACGCTCGTCACAGTAGTGCAAGGGGATGGATATACCGATAATTTCTATCTCAACATGAGTGGCTTGTTCCCTGGATTTGGGGAAATGGTCAATATGGTTGAGGTGTTTGCGGAGGCGCCGACGGGTGAGGATGAAGAAGGGTTGTATACTGGGTTTGAGGATTGGGTGTTTTGTATTGATGATTTGGTTGTTGAGTGGATAAGTGATGAGGAGGTTGATGGATTGGGAAGAAGGGTTGGTGATGGTGGACGGATGACGATGAATGAGGTGAAGGTACTGTATCAGAATGAAGTGGTTGTTTCAGATCGAAAGACGAGATTCATGCAGGTGCAGGTCGACATATAATGGCATGGTGACCTAAACAAAGATGCTCGCAATTGTGATTGTTCCTGGAACACCTTATGGCGCTAATATTCGTCATACACCAGATATGAGCTTCGTCACTCCTAACGACTCCGCAGCAAGGTGAAACTCAGGCACTGGATAGGGAGGAGCCTGAAAATCTAAGTTGACCTCCGCAGCTAAGGCGATGTCCGGTAAATTGCTAAGAGAGGTTCTAAGTGTCAAGAAAACAGTAACACCATCTGCATAATTAACTGGTGGCGACAAAGGAGCACACGGGGCTTCCATCCATCATTATCGAAGCCCTCCATGTATTCAGCCCGACGTTCACAGCCCCGACAGCCCTAACTTTCACGGATCGCGAGAAAGCTATGCAATATGAATGCATCACCAGGTTCCATGCTGTTACACAAACGACTCATAGCTTGAAGCATTACCACCTCAAGAGGTAGGATCAAAGTTGTTCAAATAATCACAATTTGGTTTTGCTTGAGTAATATTTCGATTCCAGGTTGTAGATTCTATATGTGGTCAAGAGTGTAGCACGTTCTCATCACGCTGACGGCGCTTACACTTTCGATTCAATGGTCTCGCCGAAGTCTTACGAAGGATTGTTCGTGTGCCGTGTCGACCCTGTGTGACGTGCGCTGGGCTCAGAGGTTGCCGCGAGTAGGTTGTCAGTATAGTCGCTACCTCAACTGCAAAGAAGCCAATTGCGCCTGCTCTCCAAGAAGAATTCTTCAGCATGATCAGGATACTCGATTCGTGCCTATATCTGGTCGATGTAGACTTGGGCAGGTCAACGGGCCGAAGTGTGCCCGGTCAGTTTGTGTGGATGACGCAGCGTAGGTATTCCTCTATCATCAGGCTGTCGTGGTGAGCGTGGAGAGGGTTTGAGTTTAGGTCTCAAGGTCGTAAGCTTGAACGAGGTAGGAGTGAATTGGAATAAAAGAGTAATAAGATTAGTTTATACTGGCAATCGCCTTTGGCCATTATCATCACCGTCGAAATCTTTCGCGCCATCTCATGATAGCAGACTGTGTGCGTTCCGTGTGACTCCTCCCTATGCAGCATTCTACTCACCACCTTTTACCGCCTCGATCCTTGGTCCTGCTCCGGGTGCTTAGCCAACCATGCTTTGTCCTGATCATGTGCCGCTCTCAATCCTTCAGCAGCTTGCCTATTCACTCGTTAGCTCTCATTGAGATAAGTTGTCGTGGAGCATTCGTGGCGTCTTACGCAAAGTGATCAGCTGCAGCAGGATTCGACGCCGTCTGGGACTTTGCAGCAATCTGCTCCGCAAGCTCAGGCTCATCATCCAGTGCAACCATTCTGCCAGGGACAGAAGCTGCCGATTGAGTTGGATTCGGTACTGCTGCGTCCTAAGATTGGTAGTGAGCAGACTAGCCATCAAGTGATAGGCTATTCTTGATTTACATTGTTAGTGGCAACGCCTGCCACATAGTGACCCATCGCAGAATCCGTCTTTGCAGCCGCAGAGTCTTTGGGGACCTGAACGAGTTTGTCAGACCGAGTGTTTCTTGTTCAGTTTTAGGCTGTTCAGAGGATGGGTGATTGAACCTTTTCAGCAGAAATTTGCGGGTTATTTTGGCTATCACGTTCGTGACGCTCACCTTGAGCGGCTTTGAGCTGGGAGAGGAGAGGGTCATTTGTGTCCATGTTGAGCTTTCTTTGCCTTTAGTAAATTTGATCTAATATTACTGTTAAGCATGTCCAATAGTTGAAACAAAATCGTGACGACATACGTTCAATGCTCCGGAGCTCGACTCCGCCAGCCCCACTTCTCCATCGTGTTTTAAGATTGTTTCATCTTTCTGCCTCAAAATTATGGCCGGTAGATGCCTAGATTGCCCACCTCCCTCCTCAAGCAAGCAAGAGCAATCGATCCATGCCTAGTCTTCCTCCTTCCAACATGCCGTGACCTAGCAAGTGCTCGCAACGAGCTCCGCTGGCTCAAAGAACACGTGGAATCAAAAGCCGTGACGAATGGTGTAGCATGCAATTCGGCGACCGTACGGCATGAGTTACGGAAACTGAGCAGGGAGAGAGGTAGAGGAAAACCATTGCAGTATATACTCGGGAATGAGTATTTTGGTGAATTGGAATTGAAAGTTAGACCGGGTGTGCTTATTCCACGGTTCGTACCAATATATGTTTTACAGTTTGAATGCTCCAGCTGATCAGTATCTTGCGTCAAAGACCTGAAACAGCAGACGCAATCACCCACCTTGTTAGTCGTCTTCAATTCCGCAAAGGGTTGCGCGCATCAGAGCGACACTTGCGCATCCTCGATCTCTGTACAGGCAGCGGTTGTATGTCTCTACTCCTCCACGAGAGTATCCGCAAAACCTTCCGCAAAGTCAGCACCTCAACAGTCGGCGTCGACATATCCCCTAAAGCACTAGCACTCGCACGCGCCAACCTCAAACACGTCGGTTTCACCACTAGGATCCAATTCAAGCACGCAGACATTCTCAGCACCGATCACAGTAACCCGGCTTCTATCGACAACGTCCTCAAGGGCAGCTCATTCGACATCATCGTGGCCAATCCACCATACATATCGACCTCGGCATTCTACAAAGAAACAGCAAGATCCGTGCGCAACTATGAGCCACGCTTAGCACTCGTCCCAAATCCAGGTACAGCACCCACTAACCATCCAAGTCCAGCCGAGAACCCACACCTAGGCGACACATTTTACCCGCGCCTCGCCTCCATAGCCAATAGCACCAACACCTCCCTGATCTTAATGGAAGTCGGTAGCATGACGCAAGCAAAACGCATCGTCGCTCACTTTGCCTCCCTCACTACCCTCAGCCCTTCCGGCCAAGTAGTTCCAGCCTGGCACGCCATAGAAATCTGGTGCGATGGTATTCTAGCCGAAGGTGCGCAAACACGACGAATCCATCGATCGGGTCTCTTCCACATCCCTATTGTCGGTCCGAAGGAGATTACGCATGGGAGAACGGTGGTGTGTTGGAGAAATGAAGCAATGTATTGGTTACACACTGATTGCTATATTGATGGATATTGGCATCAGGACGAGAAGGTCTATGTGCCTTGGGCGTTTCCAGTTGGGAGTGATTTTAGAACGTTCTCACCTGGGTCTGGGGATAAGCCGGCGGAGTGGTTCAATCATGTGAGGGAGGTATCCAAGATAAGGAATCGTAAGGTCGAAACATCAACGGACGAAGAGGTTTATGCGTCACCACATTATTCTCAAAAAAGTCTGGCAGAGAGGAAGCCATAATATATTATATTAGTATCTATGTACGCCGTGTGACTTCTATTGAGTATTCTTGAATCAAGACATTTGTAAAAGCACAAGGCATCAACTCAATTCCACAAAGCCAGATACTTATTGGCAGAGTCCTCATGTAACTTTTGAGGTGACACAAAGGTTACAACAGACTTTCATCAAGATCAAGGCCAAGAGAAAGAAGTAGCAAATGGAAAGAGGAAGAAGTCAATTCATTGAAGGAATTAAGCTAGGTATCCACCTTGCGTCCAAAGTCCACTTGCATCCCCCATTCTCAATCACACCAACCCGTCGATCCAGTACACATCATGCCAAGTGAGTGTGAGTGAAGACCTTGACAGAGGTGCTCCTCTCGATGTAAGTCTGGTCAAACGAAGACTTCAAAGCACAAGCCTGCTCATAAGCATTGACAAGAGGCAGGTAGAAACCTGGAGAAGATGGTCAGCACAAGTCAATGAGAGACAGCTTTGCTGAGCAAAGTGACGTACCATCCTTCTTGCATTCGTGATATTGAGGCTTGTAACATTTGACAGCTTGTTGAAACTGGTAGCATTGGCAGGCAAAGTCGCTAGCCGTGCAGATGTTCCTTGGTTGGTGAGCAGCGATACACTGTTGAATCTCCCCGTCACGTCCATTGTGCTTCTTCTGGCAAGTGCTGCCAATGATGACGTTTTTGTTGCCAGTGTTCACATCGACGAAAGGCGCGACAGTTGCCAAGGGAGCCGAACCAGAGTAGACAGTCGTAGAGACAGTCGAAACAATCGCTGGTGGAGAGTGGGTAAGGCTGGTATAGGTAGCGGTAACAAGGGAAGTGGTCGGAATGGGTGAGATGGTCATGGCAGAAGTCGAAGAGACCACGATGGGAGGCAGGACGTTGTCAGTCGAGTAGGTAAGAATCGTGGGAAAGACGGTCTCGATAGGCACAGCTTGGGTGACCGTGACAGCGCTGGTGGCAATCGAAGTGACGACAGGCACATAGGACATTGAGCTGACAGTGCTGACTGGCACGAGGCTGACAGAGAGGGCCGATGTCTGCGACAAGTTGAGATGGTTAGCATAGTTGAGTGTCAATGAGCTGGAGGATGAAGAAACCTGAGGACGAGGAGCAGCCAAAGCCGGAAGTCCAAAGAAGGGAGCCAAGATGGCGAGAAGAACTGAGTGCTTGGTGGGAGCCATTGCAAAGTTCGACTTGTTTCGACGAAAAGCTGACAGAGAAGAGAAGTTGTTGTTGTAAGAGATGAGATATAGCAACCGCGAAGAATGAGAAGCAAAGCAAAGACAAACGTTGATTAAGTCTGATGGAGAAGCGAAGATGTTGATGATGATGATGAGAAGAAGAAAGAAAGGAAATGGAAGCAGATGAAGAATTGATGGAAGTTATATATTATTCCAGGCTGAATTCCAGGGCAAGCGCAGAGTGGGTGACTTCCTTCCTCTTTCTGTTCGGCATCGTCCGCACGATGTCATGTCCCAGAAGTTGGAGACACCAGATACAGCAAGAGCACAACGTCGACGCCAAGACTGGTGATAACTCGTTACTTTGCGAGACTCCAGCGAAATGCAGGATTATTAGATTTCTCGAAGCCGACAGAGATGAGATGAAATACGAATCAAAAGAAAACATGTTTCAGAACTGCCTCAGCAGGACTCGCAAGCCCTCGATCACAAGATTATGAGGTGACATTTACAATCTCTATACTTATCAATACAAACCTCCTTGTAACAACATCATATACCCCTCACACCCTCTCGTTGGTTCTACTCATACCTCGAACCAATCCATTTTCCTCGTCTTTAGAATGCCCATTTGATGATTCCAACTCCAATGATCGACCACTCGCAGCTGCTGCTTGTTCCAATGCTTTCCTGGCCTCTTCACGCTGCTTGATGCTTTCTTTCTGCAGGGCGATATAGATAGCACTGCTGACAATGAGAGTACTTCCAAACATGCTGGTTAGGTTGGGGTTAGTACCAAAGACGAGCTTGTCGAATATAAGAGCAAAAATCATCTGGGTATAAACCATAAGTGTGGCACGGCTGCTCTTTTCCAATTGTAGTCCGGCAGAAAGTAAAAACTGCATAGCAAAGCCACAGCAGCCAAGGAAAATAAGGTAGCTCCATTCCTCTCCATTAGCTGGCAGTATGAATTCAATGCCAGGCAAAACAATCATCGCAATAGCTGAAACAACAGTGCAAAAGGCGCAAAAGTAGGTAACGCTGAGCAAAGGATGTGCTTGCTTTCCAATCCAGCGCATAGTAGTGAAGGCCATGGCTGATCCAAGAGCACCAGAGATCGCAACCAGCACAGCAATGAAGCGCTGCCCGCTGGTAACATGTGAATATTCTGAGTGTGCATTCGATAACGCGGCGTCGTCCGTGCCATCCGCAGGCACATTAGCTCCAACGTTGAAAAATGTCGTAGGCCGAGCAATTAGTGTCACACCAATGAAAGAGATCAGAGCGCCAATCTGTTCCAGTCGAGTAAAAGGTTCTCGCAGTAGTATTGCGCAAGCGAAGCAAGAAAGAGAGGGAGCAATGAACGTGACGACCGTGGCATCAGCAAGCGGAATGTATAGGAGGGAGTCTAAAGTCGAGATGTTAGCTTTGTTCTTCAGTCAGGCTTTGAAAATACTTACAGTACATCCCAAACACGCCAAAGAAACCACCGACACCTCTTAGCAAGAGGAGCCATCTTACTTCAGGCAAACCAAAAGGAAAGTGTGGTGTCTTGCTCCACCACATGTACGAATAGCATAATGTCGTCGTGATAGTCATGCGGACGAACAGAATCTGATCAACCAATTAGCCCATGCTGCACTCATGACTTGCTGCACTCTCCGCACCTGGAATGGATGCATGCCCTGTCCATTGTTGCCCTTGATCTCGAGTATTCTTGTTGTAACATTCATGAGCACACCAAAGACCTGAGCCAGCAGGACATAGAAGACACCCTTATTGCGCTCGTACAAAGACAAAGCTCCGCTCGGCGATTGATTGTCCATGGTGAAGATATTCTCGAAAAAGCTCTTCCTGTTTCAGATTCGGACTAGTATACCAGTATATGGCGTGAACCCGAGTCTGTGTCGTGACGGGAGTTCGACAATGACAATCGAGAAAGTCGTCTCCGCTTTGTGAGATGAGAAGAGGCCTTCGATAGGAGGAAGGCGAGCTGAGGAAGCTAGCTCTAGGTGAAATTGTTCAGACCGGCTGATAAATCATGTGGATAAATAATGTAGGTGGTTGTTGTCGTCGAGGAGTGGTGTTCGGTGGGGGCGTGGACTGGGAGGAGTACTAGCCTGGGCGGAGGTGTGATGGCGAGAAGAAAAGCCAATTGGCAAGCTGAAACAAAAACAAGACGAGCGCAGAGGCTACATCTTCAATATGTGGTTGATGATCGGCCTCTCGCTCCAATGTTAACTCTTGGCATCACACTATCAGGGGCGCTAGAGACTTGGCATGCACGACGACGAGATGACGCGCCTCCTGGAAAAGTCTCCAACAAGCATGAGTTCTGAGCGTGACGACGATGAGGTCCTCGGAGGAGGATCACTCACAGTCGAAGAGGTCAGGCAGAGTGTTGAGGATTATCCAGATTATGCACCACAGAAGCTGGAAGACTTGGACCCTTTTCGCTATGACGACCTGCCGGAGACATTACGCAAGCGTCGAGAGGACAAGAAGTCTGCAGTATCATTGACGAAAGATGAGGCAGTAAAGCTTGTAGAGTGGAAGCTGTGCGTATGCCCGCGTTCCTCAGCGTGGTTCAAGTGACTAATAATAGAATAGCAAGCATGGCAAGTTTCGGCCAAACTTGATGAAGCTCGTTACAAACAACAGTGAAGCAGCTGTAAAGGAAGCCACCGAGAGTGCTTTTGCCCATGCAGAGCCCCTCAAGGCTTTGGACATTCTGACAAAGCTAAGCGGTATAGGACCCGCAACAGCTTCCCTGCTACTTTCGGTCAATAGTCCTGAAAGTATTCCATTCTTCTCAGACGAGCTGTTCCGGTTCGTTCATCTTGAGAAGAATGGCAAGGGTGAGATGATTGGCTGGGATCGCAAAATAGCATACAACAAAAAGGAGTATACTCAGGTATATGAGACATGTACTCGGCTACGAGATGGTCTCAATGCGAAAGCTGCTTCAGATGAGCAGATCAGTATGCTTGATCTTGAGAAGCATGCCTACGTTTTGTCTGCAAAGCGGAATTCGGTGCCAAAAGCAGGTAATGACAAAGGCACGAAGCGGTCTATGGAGGAGGCGAATGATGATAACAACATTCCCAAAGTTGAGACTACAGAAAAGAAGAGGCGCACGCGGAGTACGAAATGAGCGATTTGGAGTAGTCTTTGTGGCAATCCTTTCCACAAGTATTGCAGCTTTGCAGAGACTACATACCATACAGCTTCCCATTGTTTGCCACTATCCGGATTAATTTGCATGGAGATGGACGTGATCTGTAGGACAACGTTTCGCTCTTTCTCTTTATGTTTCAGGTTTGCTTCGAGTACAGCTAACCCCACCCCGCGTCATCTCCGATCTCAAGCTTGCGACTCGAACTCAACATCAAGCTCTGCCACCGACTGGTGTCATCCTCCTTCCACTTCTTACCATACGTTTCGTCATTACTTGGACGCTCTCTCAGGCTGTTCACCCCTAACCGCACGACATCGTCATGCCGAAGCATCGCGACTCGACAAAGCCATCCTCGAACAGGGCCGAGCCATATACTCGCCGGGCCAATGTAGCTAAAGATCCTCCAGCCGACACCCCCACGTCAGAGAACGAGGAAATGCCCTTGGCAGCGCTTTCCGAGAAACGCATGGACCACCGTGATGAGGTGATGCAAATACTGTTCAATAATCTGACCAAGACTCTCAAAGACGAACGCGAGTTCCGCCAAAGGTTGCTCAAAAGATTGGAAGCGCTTGAAAGCAAGCAAGAGGCACAGGAGAAAACTCAAAAGGAACAAGCTGAGAAGATGGACGGGCATGATCGAACATTGTCTGAAGTTGATCAGAACATTGCTGATATCACCTCGCAATGGGAAGACGATCTAAATGACATGGTGGCACATTCCGAGAAACAGATTAACGAGAAGTTCGGCCAGTTTGGGGCAAGATTAGATCATGTCGAGTCTGGCTTGCAGGAGATGAAAAGAGTGCAGAATGGTGCGGTAGTTTCTGATCCGTTCCAACATTCTGAAGATTGGGACCCATTCGCCGGGGAGGACGAGGACGAAATTGAGCTGTCAGGGACATCAACAATTTCTGCTAACCCAGCACAAGCCAAAAGGGATAGCTTAGGCCATGTGCCGCGTTTCATTCGCAACCTTTCAAAGAAGATCAAAAAGTATTTATTCATCCAATATTGTTGAATCAAGCTCTAATAGCTAACGTTTAGTTACTCCAGAAAGCACCTGGGTTCGTTCAAGCCCCATACCACAATACCTCCAAAGCCCAATGCTACCAAACGTGGTGCCAGTAGCCAAGAGTTGTAAGAACAGCGCACGTCACACAAGCCTCCACTGGTGTACTGAGAGACTCTCTTTCGAAAGCAGTGGTGTGATCCCTCAATCCTCGCCTTCACCGAATCCACAGCCTTTGACTGCCGATCTATCTTCTTCGGTGGTCCCTCAAGAGAAACTTACAATGTTTGCAAACACGCAAGAAGCTATGCCGAACAAACGATCGGGCGGGTACGACTCGCCGATCGAATCGCCAGTTTTCTCGAAGAGGCACCTTTCGCCATCATTATGCTACGAGGTAGATGCTGCAGCGGACCAGGAGCGCATATCCGAGTACTTGACAGAAACTTATGAGCAGGCCTGGTTCTCCACATACACAGAACGTTACCATGATTTGCTTGTCGAAGAACGTCCGCCTGTACCTCTATCGCCATCATTATTTTACGACGTGGATGCTGCCGCTGACCAGGAGCGTATATATGATTACTTGACACATGATCAGGAGCCCTGGCCAGCTGCATACATTCAAAGTCACTACGATTCGCTTACTAAAGAACGTCCCCCAGTACCTCTTTCACCCTCAGCTTCTTACGACGAGGGTGCTACGAAATGGGACTGGGAGCGGATCGTTGCGAATGCAGATTTGAGTGGATATCCTCGAGGAAAGCTTGCGACTCAAAATCAGCTTTATGAATTGCCTTGACGTACTACATCGAGACCACAGGTGTGTTTGTCGAAGGAGCACAAAGGCAACCTCTCCATCGCTTCCTTGTACAGAACGTCATCACTGACACGACTCAAGTTTTCAGTACATCATGTTTACCATAGCACAACAACACGATCATAGCCGGAAGTCAAATCGATATCACCACCTTTATAGATTGAAGAATATACGCCACAAATCCTTTCCCAATGCTCCGTTCATGCCCACTGACTCCTCGCTTGCTGTCCCGTGTCATTTTCACGCCATCGTTGCCGTCTCATACACCATAACTACTGCCGTCTTGATCACGCAAACTTGCCCATCACTCGTAAACAACCCAGTATCAGTCACTGTACTCGGTGGCTGTCCTGTTGTTGACGTCGACCATGTGCCAGCACTCCCAGGTCCTCCAACAGGCGCAAGCGGTAATGTTGTCGTCGAACCGCCTTGTCCTTGTCCCGTTTCCACTGAACTGCCTCCGCCGCTACCATTTGTGCCCGGAGATTGGTTCCCGCCAATGTTGATAGTGGTAATAGAGACAGAAGAAGATGATGAAGATGAAGAAACAGCAGCAACCCGTGCGACTGCAAATGATTGGGATGTATATTGGCTTACACCATTCGACCCTATCATTTGCGATACCTGGATAGCGTAATTATCTGCTGGAGAAAGAGAGGATGGCACGTTCCAGGTATAATTGCCGCCTGTGGCGTTGGTGGTGAGTGTTGCTATGGATGTTGGACCCGACTGTTCAAAATAGTTAGCTGAGTGTCATGCGGTATGTATGTTCTGATTGTGCAAGGTGACTTACAGCATACAACCCATTCACAGTCACCGAAGCAGACCCCGTAGCTGAAGCTGTGCTTGTCGAACTTGTGGTAGTGCTAGTAGGAAGACGAACGAGCACCAATGTCGCGGATGCCGTGAGATCTCCTACGGTATACTGTATCACGAGCTCTGAGCCTAGCGTGACGGTGAGGTTAGAGGACCCGCTTGCCCCGGGACTGGCGGCGAAGGTGAAGGTTTGTGTTGCTGATGGTGCGGCTGTTGTGGTTGATGGAGTTGTGTTCGAAGTGGTGGCAGGGCTATTCAGTGTGCCGCCCGAGGCTGTGACGGGGGAGACGGAGGGAGTGGCGCGGATGGGTGTGCTGGATGGGCTTGAAGTGGTGGTTGGGCTGGATACGGATGGTGATGATGTTGACGCCGTTCCCATCAAGGCCGAGCCTATTGCTGCCGTGGCCATTGATGCAGAGCCCAATGATGCCGACCCAGTTGATGCCGTGCCCATTGAAGCAGAGCCCATTGACGTCGTGCCTGTTGATGCTGCGCTCGTTGACGCCGTACCCATTGAAGCGGCACTCGTTGATGTCGTGCCCGTTGATGCCGTATTCGTGGAGACTGTACCCAAAGATGCCGAGCTCGTTGACGCCGTGTTCACAGTCCCCGTCGACGTCGTTGTACCCGTTAATGCAGCTCCACTCGACGAAGTGCTCACCAACGGTGGAAAAGCCGCAAGTGTCGTCGTCGTTGACGAAGAGGTAGCAATGCCACTACTGCTAGTCGAGCTCATACTCGTACTAGTGCTGCTCAAACTCTGCGTCTGTACGCTCATACTCTGTGTCCCATTGCTAAAGTAGGCATCTGTGTCTGGTTGGACACCGAGGATGGTACTGGCGCAAGGAGTGGCGAGACCGATGTAGGAGTAGCCGTAGGAGAGACAGACTTCTATTACGTTGTACCTATTGATGAAGACTTAATATTAGCTGGGACCTGTTCAAGCGGTCACACAGTCACTGCCACTATCGAAATCTCATCACGATCATCACCAAGAACAAATATCTCACAACTTACGCAGTCTGATTACAACTCGCCTGATTCGCCAACTCCTGCTGACAGCCAGGCTCATCATCATACTCCGAATCATCATTCGTCTGACACTCGGTCACGCCATAGGTCGTCAAATCGCAATATCCCGACGCCACAGCGTTAACCTGAGTCAATTGTTGACTGTTGCAGGCAGCGCTTGCCACTTGCGGGTTAGCTGCACAAATATCGGAGGCGACTTTTTCAGGTGTGTATGATGGGGCCTGACGTGGGACGTGCTGGTGACCGGCTGAGACGTGGTGGTTTATAGATGTACGGAAACCGGAGGTGGTGCTTGTGGCGGCGAGTAGGAGGAGCAAGATGTTGCTGCTGCTGCTGGTGTGGTAGCGCATCGTGGCGCTTGAAGGGCGTGAGGAAATTGATTACGAACGAGCACGAAGGGAGGAGAGGAAGAGGCGTAGTGGCGTGAAGAAGTGAGGTGATGGAAGTGCCATGCCATTGTGGATGTCGTTCAGTTTAGGTAGCAACGCGGGTGGGTTCTGCCGAGTGAATCGAGGAGTGAGGAATGCATTGAATGAAAATAAGCATTACTCGTACATATTGTTTCAACTTGCACCCCTTGCATTACGCACATCACTGTGCAGTACGCGCAGCTACGTAACTCTTCATTGACTTATCGTTGCGGCTAAAAGCTTCCTCTGCCACGTCCCATGACTCTCTTCTGACTACCAAACGCAACGTGAGAACGACTGGGAGGAATGTCACCTTGAGGTGAACCAATGAAAGTGTAGAACGGGCGTCCGATGAGAGATTCATCATCCTCTATAAGAGTGGAGTTGACTGCCTTGACGTACCGATGGTATAGCTCTTGACTTCCTCTTACCGAGGGGAAATAGAAGCTGGGCGAAGTGGACGAAACTTCGATACCACTGAACACCATATCCTGAGCGGTTGTGCCGTAAGTAGTGGCAATACCAGCAGCTGGACTTGCTTGATAGACTGCGCTTCCGTTTTGCGTTGTGTAGAGATTGCTTCCTTGAAATTGTGGGAAGCCACGTTGAATACTGGGAAGGACATCGAAGGACTGAAGGCCTGATGGGAAGACGGGCTGGCCTGCAATCTTGATTGACTGGCCTCGTTCGAGATTCGCAGTAATGGTATAATTGCCGCTCGTATCAGTAGTATATGTTGAGTTGACTGTGATTGGATAGCTGATCTGCCTCAAATAGCCCGCCGAAGCAGCATCTGTGCCAGTAGTGCTTTGTACGTTGACTCCGTTGTTGCCATATGCTGTTAGTTCACCGTCATTAGAGTAGGCTAGGTTCTGCATCCAGCTTGCGGAGAAGCTGCTACTCGCAGTGCGGACATAGGAGCTGATGGACAATTGACGCTTAACATCGACACTGTAGGTCAGCGTCTCATTTGCACCAGTTGCATCAGTTCCGATAGATGCGGAGACCGCAATCGATGGAGCGGGCACGTTATGAGCGAGTGTAGAGCCAGTTGTGATTGAGCCAGGACGATCTAGCCACAAGAAGATCTTTCCTGTAATAAGCTACAGCATTGTCAGTATAGGCTTAAATTATCACAATAAGAACGACTAACCCAATAGCTTCCAACAGTCTCGGACAGAGATCCATGACCTTGCCCATCGTCATTGAGGCCAGACACCACAATCTGGAAAGTGTGGTTTCTGCCGTCACAAAGTATCGGTAGGAAGGGAGTGATGTCGATAGTATCCTCACGCAAGTCAAAAGCATCTATACCTACGATAGGTCTCCATAAGCCAGGCACGATACCGCCAGTGAAAATAACTGGAAAAGGCCAAGCAACACCAGCGAGAACTCCATCGATCAAAAGCTGAACCTCGCGGAACGGCGAGTATCCGTAAAGAAAGCCTGCCCCGAACGTGTTCACTACAGATTGCGGCACATTAGTGTACCAGAACTCCTCGCCAATCTGACCAGTGGCTGCAATAGAGACAACAGCCTTCTTGATATTTCTGGGCAAAGCGACTGAGTTACTCGCATTCTGAGATGGGAAGCTGAACTGGCTACTTTGATTGTTCGCTCCCTGACGAGTCGAGATAGGTAAGATCTCATCAGCAGGCATCACACTATCTTCTGCAGTGAAAAACGTGGCAGTCAGTGTCGTATTAAACGTGCCAGTGTATGTGCCGTCAACCAGGTTGCCTAGGTCGAAGATGAGCTTTTGAGGCTCCTGTAATAGAGGTAAAGCCCAGGACATATCCTTGATATAGGTCCAAAAGATGCCATTTTGTGTTGGTTCAGCTGTGCTGGTACGCCAAAGTTCAATATCACCGAAGTAAATAGCGCCGAGACGGTCAAATTGACGTCCTCGGGAAGTCACCGTCAGGTTCCAAGTGACTCTGTTGAAGTTGCAAGAGGGAGGCTTGTATGTTCCCACAAAGGGCTGACCATAGCTATATGCAAACACATGATCCACGAGCACTTGCTCAACAACACAACCTTGTGAACCAAGACCTGATGGGAAGCCTACACTTGAGCCGTTGGTCAGCCCAGAAGGCGTAAGCACAGGTGGAGCAACCTGTATATCTTGGAGAAGAACAGCTTGAGCCTGAACAAGCACAAAAGCACTGGACAGAAAACGGAGCAGCATCTTGGTAAGAGAGAGTAGGAAAGTCACAGGCGAGGCTAGATTTCCAACTTGCAAAGCATGGTAGAAACAAGGCGTCAAAAGGACCTCCATATAGTTGTCAAAGCGAGGTGGTGCAACCTCGCTAAAGCTTGTTGGCCACTATCGAGGTCTCCCAAAATGGGAAGGTGTGAAGGTGATTTGCATTAGCATATCTGATAGGCATGCATTAGCTTTCGAGCAAAAGAGGGGTAATCAATTTTGTCGGAGAGGTGATGGGCATAGGCACACAAGCTAGTCGAAAGATATCTCAGGCTAATTGCTTGCTAAAAGATGAGATCCTTTGATTGGGGTTGTCGTTCTTTTCTACGCTAGCAAGTATTGGGAAAGCTGTGATGTTTCAGCTGAAAGATGACCTTTCTACGCGTTGCGCTTGCTATGAGCAAGAACACCATGTCCGGGCCGGAATACTGGTGAAAATTACCGCATCATCTTACTGTACATAGATGGTGAAATTCGTTCGCCTCGCGAAATCATGCTGCTGCACGAAGTGACGCACCTGTGCATGAATCCGAAGACCGATTCAATGAACGTGTACAGGGACACCATTGCGCACTTAAGCCACACGCCAACATGTCCTCCATTTGGAAGTCTGATTTACGGAATGCGATTACGTCGATTGGCCTAAGTCGTAGCGTGCTTCAAGCGTTGCGTAAGAAACCTCATGCTCGTTCGATAGCAACGAAGGAAACACAGTTCTCAAAGGGAAAGATTGAAACCTCGAGTCAGTCGTCAGAAAGTCTCGCATCAGTCAGTGCCACGCGCCGAAGGTATCGTTGGACTGAGGGAGGTAGACGTCAATTGCTGGCAATGCGCCGTGACAACAAGACCTTGAAACAGATTGCTGAAAGTCTTGGTTGTTCCCAGCGCAGCGCCGGCCGGCAATTCCATGCCATTCTTACAAACGACCCAAAGCTGGCCCAGGAGTTCAACATGGATTGGGACTACCAGCCTTGGACCACTGAAGAAGACGCAACCTTGATCAGTGAACTTGCCAAAGGTAAGACCTTGTTCGAGGCTGCCAATGCAGTGCCCCATCGAACCACATCAGCCTGCTATTCCCGACATCATTACCTCGTTCAGAAGATGGTCACCAAAAAACGACATGATCCTGCTCCGTGGCTTTCCACGGAGGACGACAGACTACGAAGCTTGAATGAGCAGGGATGCTCGAGGGAACAGATGTCAAAAATGATACAGCGAAGTCCGTCAGGTATTGACTATAGAATGGAAAGACTCGGATTGCGCTTGAAATTTACCAGGAGGCCAAGGATATGGTCTGATGAGGAAAACAAAATCGTTGTCCGCGGCGTTGAGATGCAGTTGACCCTAGCCCACATACAAGCGCTCTTGCCAGATCGATCATACCGCATGGTAGACTGGAAAATCCGCAGGACAAAAAAAGAACAGGGAATCCGCGCACGCAGCGAGCGCAAGTGGACTGTCGGAGAAACAGCGCAGCTAAAGAAAGCATGTACTTCGATCATGCTTCCTGCAAGGCCGCCAGTTTATGCTGGACACGCTGAACTTTTCACGATCGAGAACATAGCTTCGAAGATGAGCCGCACGCGCGCTTCAGTACAATACAAACTAGATTCGATCAGAAAACGACCAGAACTAGTACAAAACTCGGACTTGGGAATAACATCGGCAAGTTCCTCGCTTAGCAAAAGAGCCTTCTCTTCACAAGCTAAGCAATTCGCCCACAAAGAAGGTGGTGTCCTTGTACAAGAAGCTCAGACGACTGATCCAAAAGGGAAAGCATCCGCAAGGCCGCCAAGCAAACGGACACCAGAAAAAGTGAATCAGTTGACTGAGATGCGAAAGCAGCGCTTGCCGTTTGTCGAAATTGCCTTTCCTTGCATATGTCCGTAAGCGCTTGCCAGGCCAGGCTGATTCGCGCGCAGAAAAAGGATCCAACCGTAGAAGCAGCAATCAAGCCTCCATGGACCCAAAACGAATCCTGCTCTTGACGAAGTTATATGAAGAGGGTAGAAGTGTGGAAGACATAGCCAAGGCATTTCCAAGACGCAATATGCAGAACTGCAGTGATCAGCTTTCACAGCTGTTCTTGAAGAACGTCTTGGTCTCCAGAAAACCTCAGAGGTTTTTCACGGAAGATGACGATCGTACTATATATTCGCTACACAAGCAGAATTTTACGGTCGAACAGATGTGTCAGTCCATGCGGCGTAGTCCAACTAGCATCAGGTTTCGGCTTAGGCTGCTGCGACTAAAAGAGAACCCGGTCAAGAAGGGGCGCAGAGTCCTGTGGACTATCACCGAGCTCGAGAAGCTGCGCAAGACACTGAACGAGCGAGTTGATGTAAGCAAGAGTGCGGCTTTGTTTCCACAACGCACATACAGGGCAGTATTGGTGGCGCGAGCTCTGCTCAGAAAAGAAAGTGGGGAGTCTAAATGGAGGATGAGACGATGGACCAATGATGAAGATCAAGAGTTACTTGCATTAACCGCTCAAATCCATCCTGCTAGAGAACAGTCATCTAACAAGTCCACGTGGGAGACCATTGCGGAAAAGTTAGGCCGCACCGTGTCTTCAGTCGACAGTAGATGTAAATATCTCCGCAGGGAAGACAGATTGAAGAAAGCCTTGTCGGGAAATGCCCTCAGCGCCAACGATAAAGCATCAATATCAGACTCTGTTCCTCAATCAAGTCCGTAAGACAACGAAGATTGGTAGAAAAACGGGTGTTCCGTACGCCATGGTCCTTGATCTGGGTACAAGACCTACGTAGGGAGTATGAGAGCAATGTACTAAAGCGAGTTCGATCTGAGTGAGGTGCATGGACTGTACCAAGTCGTTCAGGCGTATGTATGCTAGGACATACACTCCATCCATGATACTTTAGACCTTCAGCTATCTTACCCATTTCGAACGTGTCCCAAAATCTATTACTCGAAAGGTCAGCAACACTCGCGTCTGGCCATACTTTTCAACCTCGCTTAAGATTTTCCCTGTCGGAGCTATATTCTGGAATATATCTCTGGTCAAAATAACGTAATTCCCCAAGCCGAAGCTTGCTCCCTTGAAATCGTCATTATAAATGTCTGCATATGATAAGGTATTAGCATCACTTCTTTGGCCGCATTAGTCACGAAGAATGTGGCGACTTAAGCGACGAAACAGTGTTCCACAAGGTAACTCAGTTGGGTTGTAGCATTCTCAGGCCCTGTCCATGGAGTGCGCTTGCCGGATCCTGCGTTTAAATATCCAATCTCCGAGAGCCAACCTTGGGGTCTGAATAAGGTGTGTCAGAGCATGCTGTTGCTGAATCAAGTGTGCCCTGTGCCCTGTGCCCCCGTTGATACGTGCAAGATGCTATGGTACCGTGGTAATACCACTCGACAACGCCTATCCGCAGATGTCCTTGCTTTGGACGAGAACTGCATAGCCTAGCTTGTCATGTCTCTTTCTCTGATGTGGATCTTAGTCTTCTTTGTAAGATGGAAAGATGGTTGTCGCACGCGACATCCTTACGATTCGAATTGTATCGACCCATGCTTCGTGTCGTGGCCCATCTCAATTTCGCAGATACCGCGGCCAATGTGCTCTCTCAAGTCGCAAATATAAGATCCTCGAATACGTGGAAACTGGTGAGACCAAACTTTCACCATCACCAGGTTCCACCCTCGACATCCTCAAGCTCAACGAAATCACTTGGCATGCCAGAAGGCTGCTTCTGTCCAAATCCTCGTCCATTCAGTCGTTACTGCAGCTACTGTCCGTGTCAGTATGTCTGTAGCAGCATATGCGACATTACCTTCTTCAATATAAGCCTCCACATAATCGAGCTCAAAAGCATCAAATTCGAGCAGATCTTGTTATTCCCATCGACTATGAGCTAATGAATGATGTGAAGAGGATGGAAGTAGTTTGTACATTCCACACAACAAGGGTATATCTGACGGCTGGTTTATTCTTCTACCAAAGGGTATAGATTTTCCATCTTTCCACTCAGACGCTAAGCAATATCCAGTCTCATGACTAGAGCGTGTAGCATAAGCATTGCTTGATCTGATACTACATGCCACACCGTTTATAGTACGTCGCAGCCATGATGAAGGGGGCTATAGACTTTCGCAGTCGTCAAACCATGCTATGAAATCTTGGTTACACCTAGCTAGTGCTACGCGAGAAACCATGGAAAGTAAGCACACTTCCGCAGCAACCCACAGGACGAACTATATCAACTCACAATCCGCAACCACAATGTGCTTCGACCCGCAGTATGAGATTCGAGTATCAGCGTCTCGAATTACTGCAGGTTACAATTGAGCTGCCGTCATGGCTTCCGCTATAGCACCTTCATCTGTTGTCGATGTACCAAAAACTGATACGACGAGTCGGAAAATTGCTCGAAAGTCTCCTAGAATGCCACTTATTAAGGACCCGATGCATCCGAATACATTCTTCACTAGCTTGCCAGTGGAGATCTGGTTGATGATAGCCTCCAACCTCGAAAGAGTCGACCCTAGGGTATCTCATGGTGCTAGAGGTTATGCATCTTGCCTCGAAGGCGACCGCAGTAATGTCTGTAGAACTGGCATACGCTTAAACGCGGATTTCATATTATGCGAAGTCTGCTGGACTGATTTCTTACTCGGGCAACGCTGCAAAAGCCGACATGGCCCAGCTTATTTGTTGCGAGACAGCTTTCATAAGACTTTCACTCACAACGTTAGCATCAAGTGGCATAACCGCAAGCATCTTGTATTGACTCAACGGTCCGAGCTCGGTATCAAGATATCAGCTAAGAAAAGCAACTCGGGCACCAAGCAAACGTCGTTCGAACGGACAGCATCTGCCGACAGGATACTTGGACGCGCACCGTGGTGTTGTATGCCACACTACGATGTCGTGCAGAGTGGTATTGACTGCAAGCTGGCTCACTTTGAGAACACCCAGAAGCATCCTTGGACCATACACTTCAAGCACACATCGTCTTGTGGGTGCTGCGGGGCGTTCTACGTTTACTCTATCGAGCGAGACGGAACCGATGACTTACTCGTTGTCACCAGATACCAAGATCTAAGTGATATTGCGGTGTATGCGGCAACCCTGCATCAGTTGCATCGACCTGCGTCCAGTATGGGTTGAAATCCAAGTGGTACAGAGTCCCCAAAAGGCACACCTGGCTACTTCTCAGCGAAGAAGGATCTAGCAGACATCTTAGGTCCACGCACCATAGGTCTGCCCGCTTATCTTGAACATCGTTGCCACAAAAGCAAGAGACGAGTTTCACACCTATCTCTTGATATTATCCGTGTTTGCAATCATATCCAGTCCGCATGGACCGCATCTGTGCTGAAGTCTAGCAATCATAGCAATTCCGCGTGGACCGCGTCTGTGCTGAAGACGAAGTCAAAAATCCCCAAAGTACGACTTCGGAACCCGATTGTCGTTGAATCTGACAGCCACAAATGCCCACAAATTCGGCCGCCAGCTTGAGGCAAGATGGAAGCTAGAAAATGCCGGTAGCTAGTGGACGAATAGACTCGATCATAGCTTCGGACTGCTTGAGCTGCGCCAAACTCGTCCCTCCGACTTCTGCTGCCAGCTTTAGGCAATAAGACCAGCATAGAAGGAGATACGGTATGAGCTGGGATGAGCTGGGATGAGCTGGGACGAGAACTGGTGTTTACCTGGACGGCCAGTAGCGATTCCTTTTCTGCACTTACTTACGTTAAGGCACTCGCTCATTGCTTCCTGAAGCGTCAACCTGTCTGGCAGAGAGAACAGGGGATGATTGTGGGCGTGACACTGGAGGGTAGGGCACCAGCATCGTCTGATGTGGAAGAGAGTATTATACTCTATTAAAGACAATATCTACATTACATATCTAATCTATATAACATTACATTCTGGTCGCAATTAGCTGTATACGCTCAACCGAACCAGCGTTTCTTCAGCTTGCCGAATATCCCTAGTCCTGCCTCATTCTCTTGTGTTTCCTGAGAGGGCGGATCAATATGCTTTCCATTTGTGTGTGGCTCTTGTGGAGGCGTATCAACATGCTTTTCATGTGCAGGTAATTCTTGATTTTGCGCAGCCTCTGTAGCCTCAATAGCCTTAGCTTCAGATCCTGTAGATATCGCTTCTGGTTCTACCCTAACCGTTTCAGAATCCAGTTGCATTGCCTTCTCACCGGTTTCTGTTTCGTTCGTGCCTTGCTCCCCTTGCGATTGATTCATAGTAGCAGCTATACTGCTCGACTTAGTCTTGGTAGTAGCTTCAGCCTCAGACTCGGTCTTGGCAGTATCCCCAGCCTCAGTCTCGACGGGCAGATACCCTTCGCCCACACCGGCTTCATTCTGAGGGTTCACCTTCATCCTCTTGAACCTTCTTGAATTGAATCTCTCGCGTATCTTGGATAGCCCTTGCATATCCGAGGGCAGATCGTCCATCGACATCAAGGCCTGCTCTTCTTCCTTTGAGACATTTCCGTAGGAATCTGTTGTATCGGATGTGCTGCTGGACAAGCTATCCTCCAGGACTTTGCTGGCAAGCTGGTCGTCCTGCAGAGGCTCGTCTCCAAGGACGGGCATAGTCTGATTGTCTACGGACAATGGTCGCGTTGATGTTGCGGCCTCTACAGAGGAATCAGACAGCGAATCGAACAATGAGGGTGTGTATGATGTGTCATTCAAGCTGTCTGACTGAGCTGAATTGTTCTGGATAGACTCAGGTTGCGCAAAGGTAGACGCAGGAGACTTTGACATCCAGTCTGAATCTACAAAACGGAAGGTGTCCTCCATGCTCGCCAGTGATCTCCCAGTGCCCATATTAGACCCAAGCGGGGTGTTGATATTAATGGAAATTCTTCTTAAATCCCACAGGGCACCACTAATGATTTGTTCATGCAAGCCGGCCACGTCGCGAGTGGATTGCAAGCCCTCCTTTAGTCTACCCCGTATACGGCTTCTGATCACATTAATGCTGGTCATCGCCGCTGAGACTCTAGTGCACCAATCCGTTGTGAGTACATCCAGATCCGTCCCAGGTGTGATGGGAACCGCCTTCGACATAATCGTGTCAATGAGATGCTGTTTACCACATAACGAGATGACGTACTTCTTGACTACATTCTCGCCGACTCTAAGCGACAACGCCTTCTCGACAACAGCATCCCGAACAGTTTGGAGGTCGTTACATGCAATTCTCAATACCTTGCCAAGCAGCTCTAGGTTGTATGGCTGATCGTATGGCAGGTTTTGTAGCCCAAGACGGCTTGGTATATTTCCGGCGACATTGTCGATCACGGCAGGGTGCTTTTGCGCGTCTTTGTGAACAGTCGCCGCAAGTTCGATGGGAGTTGCGCCAAACCAAGGTGCGTTCTTCTCAATGAGCAACTCTTGCAACGAAGAATGTAATTCCCTGCCAGTATGCCCCTTCAATTTCGTGATTACACGTAGTATACTATGAACCTCCAGAGCGAAGGCTCTATTGTGCTGGCTGGTGGTCATGTTGTGGCCTTGCCATTCCCCCGAGGGCGATATGCTTGGGTTGGCTCCGCTTTGAATTAAAGCCGCGAGCAGCTTCTTCACCCAGTGTTCGCCGTCCGAAGGTGACATAGTTCCCTTGACCCAAACCCGTGCTATAATTTTGTCGATTAAAGGAATGACTTCCGAGACACTACGATTTCCTGCCCGGCTATTCGCCTCGAGAGTCGCGAGGAAATCTGACTGTCTTGTGACGGGGTCCACCACCCCACTGTGAGGAGTGTTGGAGTCGGTGTTCTTTTGCATTGAGACTTCCTGTACACTTGCAATAGTGGCATTTGATAGGCTAGGTATTGTGCCTCTGAAGAAAGGGGCATTCTTCAGATTGGAGAGCTCCTTCAACTCTTTGTGCGACTGGGAGAGAGATACTTCCCCAGATTTCACGCGGTCCCGAGTTTCTGAAAGTTTATAGATGATTTTGCCAACCTCTTGATCCCAAGCAGCATGGAATGTGTCTCGCGATATCCCTCCAGGGCGGTATGCTGGCTTCGAGGGGGTGGCCTCTACCCAGCTCATCGACATGAGGTTGGTCTTGATTTTAAATTCTCCATCGGCTGTGGGCATCCTTCCTTGAGCAACGCTTGACCGTATCTTGTTGAAGTCGTCGATTGTGCTCTGGATAAAACGGACAATCGACATATTGTTTGACTCTGGTTTCGTGTAATCTCCTACAGGCTCTGACACGGTATCGAGATGTGTGGAGAATGAGTTGAAGGAATCTTTGAGCTCGTTATAACTTTGTTGATTGAGGTCATACAAACCCTGCATCTGAGACTTCGATTGTTCTAAAAGCGCAGAGAGCCCACTTAAGCTGTGAAGTATTTCTTGCTGTCGCTTCTCCTGCTGTTTTCGCGCCTCTTGAAGTGGCCCCGCCTCGTTCGCATGTTTCGGGTTTGTCCACCGCGATGTTTTTGGTGCTTGATGTTGCTGGGCGTCCAGATGTGTCTCCTTACCCGTCACCTGGACTGGCTCTTTAGTTTTCCTTTCAGTCATTTTCGCGGCTGTCTTCTCGATTGTCTCTTCATCTATTTCCTGGAGTCGTTCATGGGATGTCGACTCTAATGCATCCTCTAATGCGACCTGTATTTTGTTTCGATCTGTGTCCGGCGATGCCAAATTCCAGACAACGACCGGCTTACCAGCATCTTCAGCATCTTGCCTTTCCCGCCAGGCTTTACTGTCTGCAGTGATTCTCTTCAACTTATCAATGAAGTAGTCACCCTGCTTAACATCATCCTCCTCTGACTTATTGAGGAGAGCAGCCCGTCGTGTTTTCAAAGCACCATACAACGACCACGCCCTCTCCGAACTTTCAATCTCTGTCAAGGTATATTGAAGCGTCCACTCCTGATCAGGAGTCAGATTCGAAGGTCGATCGACGTGTGTACCATCAACGAATGAACGAGCGCGCAGGACATAGCCCAAAATAGGTCCATTTGGAGTCTGCTGCTCAACTTTTGCTACCTTCTTCGCAACCTTCTCTAAGAACTTCGTGTCACCGCTAGACACACTGTCATCTACCTTCTGCTCAAGCTTTTTCTCGCCCAACGCACCCCCGGCTGCAGATGCTTGTTCACTGATCAGATCTTGCACGAATTCATCCACCTTGGATATTTGTGCCAACTGCTCTCCGGCTGCATCTGGTGCTTGGCGCGCAACGTCGTCCATGGATACTTCTTGATTGGTTACTGCATCTGATACTGGCTGAGACTGGCTTGAAGGTGTCTCGTCCGCATGCACAGGCGATGCTTCTGGAATCTCGGGATCCGTCGTATATCCATGTGTAGCCGTCTCTGACTCAATTTTACTAGCTTCAGTATTTGATGCAGATTCAATGGGAGGCTCTTGTGGTGCGGGTATAGAAGCCTGGTCGTGCTTATACTGGGCATATGCGTCTGCAACGACTTCGGGTGGAGTTACAACAGACTCCGACACCTTTACTGGTGCAAATGCCGTTTTCTGAATCGTGATGGGAGTCGAGACGGGGGCAACAAAGGGAATCTTGGGTTCGGTCTTAGATGGTTCTTCTTCGACTCCCAAGAACTCTGGAGATGTAGGCTGCGACTCAGTGAAAACTGTATTTGCGGTCTCCGTCACTTCAGACTCAGCATCGTTCGACTTCGAGATTTCAGTGTTTTCGTCGTTTTTCGGCTCGCTCTTGCTATTTCCGGTTGTCCTAGGAGTAAGCGGCGACTCTGCCGTGGTTGTGCCTGCTTTCGACTCCGCTGCGTTTTCTATCTCCGCCTCCTCAGAGGTAGAGCTGACAGCTTTCGATTTTGATGCGGTTGCAGTCTTCTTGCCAGACTCCAATGGCTCAAGACCCAAGATTTTCCGGTTGAACGCTTCTACTTGAGCTTTCTTGGCACTTTGTATGTTCTTGACCTGCTCCTCAGTTACAGGTTCTATGAAGATATATGTCCACGGCACGGATCCAGTACGAGTCTCCAGATGAAGACGTAGTGACTGCTCTGGCCACTTTGCAATCGCTTTACTGAAGACATCATTCAGTATTCGCAAACTGGAAGCTAATTCTTGATCGCCCAATGTGCGATCTCGCTGACCGTGCAAAATCAGGTCAAGCTCGTCCAGCCCAATGTACTGGAAACCAAAGATGCGTGCAATATTATGATATGCAACAAAGATACCACCCATCCTGCCAAGTCTTACTTGCAGAGAATACTTCAGCATGACTGCTCTAGCCATGTCGTGGTACTCGCGCTCATATGATTCGTACTCGCCGTGTTGCTGCTTGATGTTATAATTCATACCCCATTCATGATCACGAACAGACATTCTGATTGGAAGCACGGCACGAGTCTTGAGATCGAACATGCCTTCATCTGGTAGTCGCGGATCGTAAGCATCCAGCTGGGATCTCACTACGAAGTCGTCTACAGTAGAATAGTGGTATGAGTCCTGGGTATTACGTTCTGCTTCCGTAAGACGATGTGACTCGCCAACACGATGTTTTTCAATCACGTCTTTGGAAACAGTCATCAGCTTTTCCATATACTGCCCAAGCATACTAAGGATGTTGCCGCTATCATACGACTTATCAGCATCAACAGCGTACATGCCATCCTTGTAGCGGAGGAAGACAGCCTCAGGCGCCTTCTGAACTTTGGTAAAAGAAATAGGGTGATTACTGCTGGGAAAGTTTTTCGACATTGACTTCAGGTTGACCTCTCGCCAGTCAGAAAGCAGGTAGTGTAGGTGTTTGAGAAGTCCAGTCATACTTGACGTAGAGCCTACAAACTTCTTCCCGGACCTGGCAGCCACATCAGCCAGGACCGGATCTTGAGATGGTGTTGTGAATGTTCCAAGAGTGCTGAAATCGAACTCTTTTACAGGAATGAGCTTGTCCAGGTGTGGGTCAAAGTTGTACACTCTTGATCTTGAGTCGCGAACTTCCGTGATGCCTTGGCTGAATAGCACACGATCCAACCCATTGGATAGCCTGGGCACTGGACCTCTTCCCACATCGATTGCCTTGAAAGCTACATCCCCAGTCTTGATTATATTGGTCTTTGTGCCTGCTGGAACACCACGACCCATTGCATCCTGCATCGTTATATTGCTGGGCAATTTGCTAAAGGGAACGCCCTCCTCTTTGAGTTCCTGCAGCTCGCGAATTGGTTGAGTTTGTGGTTGCGAACGTTCTTTGATCTTTCGCATAAGCTCGCGAATAACTTCTATTCTTCGGTTCTTTTGAATACGTCTTGGCGAATCTCCTGGAATCTTCCTCACGGATAGAAGCTTGATCTTCTTGGGAGTGGGAGAAGCAGCCTTCTTCTTCGACCGTGCCGCCGCCACGGGCTGAGGCTTGACAACGGCTTTGACATCTTTCTTCTCTGTAGACTCCTCTTTCGTGCGAGCAAGACCAGCTACTGGTTTGCCGAGTCTTTTGCGACCTTTGGCAGGCTTTTTAGGTGTCAGATTTGTTGCGTCTGGCTTTGTTACTGTTTGCGATGGTCCAGAATCTACATTATCTTCTTTCACGGCCTTCTTGCTCTTAGCAGTGCTATCCGGGCTCTGATCGGTAGGGTCATCCTTGCTCTTCGCTGCGTCCTGCGCAAGCCGTGCAGTGGATGCGAATGTTCTGCTTCTGTTTAAGACCGGAGTATAGGATCGATGTGCGCGGACGGCAGCAAGTTGGCGTAATTCACAGCTCCAGCACACGTAGGCAGAAGACGGTTTGGTAGATGCGCCAGCCACTAAACCACGCTTGAGCATTGAAGCCTCTCACAAAATTGTATGCTCAGTCGAGATGAGGAGCTTGTTTCGCCTTCGTCACATAAAAGTTTCAAGATCAATGACTAGCCAAGGAAGAAACTCCGCCATCAATGATCAACTGTCTTTGTTAGTCCAAAAGATATTTTCCAGCTACATATCAGGTATCTGAAATCCAGGTTGATACCATGACCAAATATTGAGTCCAATCTTTGTTCCAGTCATCACTGGTAGTCCAGCATGCCAAGCTTCTTCATATCCTCGTCCATCAGGACCATAATTTAACCAAAATACTGCATTGCCCTTGATCGGCTTAAACGTGACACCTTCCAGCTTCCCTTTCACCTGGCCATCCTCTCCCACTATCTCGTCATTCTCGTCACACTCGATAAACTCACACCACTTCCTCTTATCTCCTTGCACTTTCAGACGTGGAAAGTTAGTCCCGCCTCCTGTGCAATTTGCCTCCAAGTAGACCATGAAACTGCTGATCCTGCCCGGTCCTCCGTCGTAATGATGCACGTAGTGGCCTCCTGGTCCGTATCGTTGACTCCAGAGTCGTTCTACGAAGACATCTGGCCTCCATCCCTGAAAGGCTCGAGCACGTTCTTCGATGCATTTGACAGTGTTATCCCGAGGTATTGGCGCTTTCTCAGAGACTCGGACGTTTGGATCGAGAGCTTCATGCCCGCCCGACCAGACAGTGGAGGGTGCGAAGTGTGGGAGACTAAGATGGTGGTGGGTAAGGGGAAAGGCGTTGGTTGTAGAACATGGGACGACCTACCTGATCTTGACCAGATGATCGGCCTCTTCCTCGCTCAAAAAGCCAGAGATATACACGAGCAGAGGATCTGTAGATAAGTAATGTGTCTGAAACGTGTGATCAGGACATGACAAGTCTTCCTCCGGGAAGACCAGCTTTTCTGTATCTAGTCTTGGCGCCTCGTGTGTTGATAATGATCGTGAGGATGAGGAACCGTAGAGAAAGTCCTTGATGGGACCACTAGCAAAGAATGACACGAAAGCAAAAGGTATCAAATATTCCAGTCCCAGCCTGAAGTTGCTGGCAACCATAGTAGACACCGGATGAGGCTATTTTCTTTATAACAGTAGAGACAGACTGGAAAAGCAAAGCATTTTTTTCGGGGCTTCTGCCTTGTTATTGAGCCATGTTTATTTTAGTAGCGAAGACGTTGGATAGGGATAATATGGGATAACGAGGTTGATAGACTGGCCACATTCAGAGGCGAGGTTGAAGTCGCGGAGATCATCGGCCCACTGAGTGGCGAACCTTGGATGAGTCGTGGACATAGACTTCATTCCTCAATGGCTTCCAGGTTCTTGCGTTTGTCTTGAAAACAACAAGATGCACTACATGGTGCTACCCTTGCGAAGTGACACAAAGAGATATCGAAAAGTATCAAATTGTTTGTCATTGAAGTACATCTCAACATACATCTCAGCCTCGCGAATCCTTTGCACGTAACCAAAACACCCGTCTCAAAATGCTACAAACACTCTCTACTTCACGTCCTCATTGTTCGACTCTCTTTCCTCCTACTCTCATTCTTGACTCTGGTTTGATATCATAGCCATTCTCAGACCTCACTCGCTCTCCTCAAAATCCGAAAAACCCTGCTGCACCACGTCGAGCCTGAGGAATCGCAGTAGTCGTGACTGTGATCGTAAGAATACCATTGAAGTTTTCAACCTTTGCTTGGGTGGCAACGGCTGCTTGGGTGGCTTGTGGGGTGACTGTAACCACCGCGGTCGATGTCTATTGCGATATTTGGTTAGCAAGTAGGCGGTTAGACAGAAGATCCGGAACTCACGTAGGTTACACTGGTCGCAGTAGCAACTGATGTAGCCACTGCTGTAGAGGTTTGCTGGCGAGCGTAATTAGTAAGCAGAATCTTCAAGGTAATGTTGCGAACTACTTACAGCATATGCCGTGCTTGTTGCTGTGACAGTCGTAGAAAACGTGTTAACAACGCTCGTCTTGGGCGCTCCTTGCACATATTGAGTCTCAACAACAGCGCCACCTCCATTGATGGTTGCCGGAGCAGCGGTACTGATGACCTTCACTGAGGAAGTGGACGGGTTCGAGGTTACTGTGGGAGCACTAGCACTCATGGAAGAAGAGGTGACAGGGGCAGCCTTCGTGAGGGAAGTCGCTGGAGGAGGTACCATGCTCGTAGACGAGCTCATCATCATGCTCGAGGACGCGCTCATCGACATACTTGACGACATCATGGGAGCCGCGACAAGGACGAAGGTAGGTGATAGCTCAACCTGTTGCCCATTCTGAGACACTTTCAGGGCGTAGTTGTTGGCAGGAGGCAGCGTCGTATCTGGTGTCCAGGTAAAGTTACCACCCATGGCGTTTGTGGTGATAGTCTTGACCTCGACGGTTGAAGTGTCGCGCTTGCTACCAATGTAGGAGCCAGGACTAGGACCAACTTGCACAAGGTCGATAGTTGCAGCCATGTTAGGTTGAGGCGCGTTGTAGATGAGTACAATGGGGCTGCCTTCGGTAATGGCAGAGCCTGCAGGAGCTGTTGCGAGGTTGAACGTGGGTTCTGGAGTAGGCACGACACTAACAGTAAACGGGGCCGACAATGTGTTGGTCGTGGCAGGTCCGCCGATAGTTGTCGTGACGTAGACCGGGACGACTGTAGTTTTCACCATACACATACTGCCGTCTTGTGCCAGCACCAGGCCAGGCAGAGCGGCAGCAGCGAGAAGAAAGTTGCGCAATGTCATTGTGGATGTTTTAGTTTGGGTAGACCACAGCACAGTTTGTGTGGGAGAAAGGAAGAAGAAAAGAGTGTGAGGTAGCGAATGTCAGAAGTAAAGGAGTGACAGTCGCGCAGCGATGAGATGCAGAGATGTTTGCGGATGGAGAACAGCTACATTGGGCTGCCTTATGGGCGTCTTGACAGGTTTGTGTTGTTGTTGTGGTAGCAGCATTCCTTGCGGGCTTGTTTGGGGCTAGACACAAAAGTTGCATTCCTCGCAACCTCAAATCAGATACGGAGTGCGAACGTCTTTGTATTAGCTACAACGACATACTAGTAGAAACCCTTTTTTCCTTTTGGGCTTTTGAAACATATCCAACCCTTCTCGGTCGTTCCCGAAACATAGACTATCTAAACAATCTCTGCTCTTCATTGACGAAGCCCCATATCGAGGAAGGCAAAATAAACAGAACGTTCTTCGTCGATGTTGCTGGTGTCGTCGCTACTACAACATCATTCAAATCAGTGGTCGAAAGAAGCATGGGCAACCCCGTAAGTTTCACCAGCAACCCTGATCTCAAACTCAATGTTTGCAGAGTCAATCTTCATGACAAGAGCAATGATTAGATTCCATCTCTTCTGTCCGGTGGAGTTGGTCTGCTGGATGAACAAATGTCTTGGCACTGCAGCCGCATCTGCAGAGACTGTGCAAACCCTTAATGTGGATGCCTTATGACACATCAAAGGTGCTTCCTCGAGTGATGAGGCTAGTAGCTCCATGTCGAAGTCGAGTGGGACGTTGAGCTGCGGAAGGTGATCGAAGTCGGTGCGCCCATCAACAATGATCTCGCGTTCTGCAGCGACAGCCTCGCCTTTGCGGATGTACCAATTCATAACACCTTTGGTACGCCAGCTTTTGTCGTAGTCGTCATAGTATTTGCTGTGCGCTGGGTGAGTGCCCTGAATGGACTGGGGATTGATCCTGACTCCATAACTGTAGCGACACCGTCTCGCGATAACCATATTGCTTACAAGTCCTGAATCAATCGCCCCTCGAAGCACAGATGTCTACGCATTCAGCGGTTGCATGATTTCGATGGAAGCATGTCCCGTATCCGTGACCGCAGCATTGTTGCGTGAGGGCCATTTGCGTCGGCGTGGCGTGTAAGGTGGTGGCAATTCGGTCTTGAAATGGCTCTTGAGACGTGTGTAGAGATAGGCACTCTGACCCCATCCCCCAACGCACATGATTGCAGCCACCTTGCGACCTTGATCACGGACTTTTGACACCTGATGCTCCACGAGCGCGATGACGTTCGCAACGATTGGGTCGAAGATACTTTTGAGCTGATCAACCGTCAAAATCAAACAGCCATCTTCGATGCCAGCGTCCATGTTGTCCTCCATACCGTGCAGAGGTATTTCGAACTCTGTCATACTCACAGTACCGAACCAACGCTTGACGCTATCTTCGAAGTTGTCAAGGGCAATTCGCCAAGATTTGGGCTTGTCTGTTTTGTACTGCTTGAACTTGGCTTCACCAATGCGTTTCTTGACATGCTCTTCGAAGTTGACATTGAGCATCTGAGCTCCACGGAGTCCGCCACTTCCGACTGTGGTCTCCACAACCTTCAGAGGTTTGATGCTGGTAATCGTGTATGAGATGAGATCGACCGTGCCACCACCAGCATCGCAGACGACGAAGACATCGTTCAATCTCAGCATATTTGGTTGGATAGCTTTGAAAGTGTGTACGGCTGCTGCTTCCGGCTGAGACTGTTAGCTTTCGGATCAAGATTGCAGTGGCGGCTTGGCTCACCTCGGAAACAAGTCTCAACTTATTACTCAAACCGGCTTGCTTGGCAATGCGCTTCATTGCGTCCTTCGCCTTGTCGGAGAAGATGGCTGGCACTGTCAACACATGCTCGGTCGGCGTCGATTTGACGAAAGCGTGACTCTAACGCCTACTCAGAGTCTCAAGAGTATGCTCATGCACTTTGCTCAAGAAGTCTGCGATAGCAGATTCGATGTCACGATTCGCTTCCCGAAGTTGAGTTAGGAGGACTTCTTGCTCGACAAAGCCTGACACTTGCTGACCACGATCGAGGAAGAGCTTGATGCAGCTGATCTTTTGTTCGATTGGTGAAACTTCATAGCCCCAACGGATGTTCTTGCGAGGCATTGAACTTGAGCTTGTAGTGATTGTGAGAAGGTCAAGCAGTTGTTCATTTTGTTGCGGCTTGTGCATTGATGGTTTTTGCGCATCCACTTTATAGGTGAATTGTGTAGGCCTAAGATTTGTCAAATCATGGGCCTACTGCAGAATATCAGTACTGATAGAAGAACCTACACTTTGTCACTCGAGATGCCATTTCCTCCAGGCCAACTGGATGATTGATTAGCAAGATGTAGCGCGGAGGCAAGATTTGTTGATTGACTGACTTTTTGATGACCTCGATGGCTTCAGGCGAGCCACTGTAGACAGCAGCGACACTGGGATTGTTAGCGGTGATCGAATCTGCGCGCCGACAAGACTCACCCTGTGTAGGTGGTTCCGAAGTCGATCGCAATGATCAAACGATTCTCGTCACACATCCTGAACACTGCAGCTTACTGAATAAAGATCTATTGAGACCTGAGGGTGACTACCTGAGGGTGACTACTCTCCAGCGAGATGACTGAGAGAGGGAGGAAAGCAAGGTGGGCGAACGAAAATAAGTGAAAAATTAAAGGTGGAGGCGCGTCTAGTAGAAAGAGCTGAAAGTGAAACAGGAAACACGCTCTTTATAGTTTGACAAACCTTGGCGCGGTGCAGATGTATATCACTCTCTTCATTTCTTCAGTTCGTACACCCTCATGACAATCTCTTCATATTTCTCTGGAACTTCCTTCGGCGCAGAAGCAGCAGCAAATATGGATGACATGTATGGACGGCATCACCACACACAATCGACCGAAACGCTGCACCACGCCACTCCGTCGAGTGAAGGACGAGCTTCGCAAACGCAGCTGAATCCTGCAGCCGAAACCTATCGTCATCTTGACTCAAGTCTCAATGAAGCTGGACACCACACAAACACAAGCATCGATCTTGAGGAGAACATTCTAGCACAGCACGAGCATCCGTCTCAGAGCGATGCCGTTACTCCAAATCCTCTAGCAGAGCAGTCACCAGAGCATTTATGGAGATCGATTCAGTTTGACCAGAATAACATCCAGGCTTGTTTGACGAATCTTGCTTCATTTGCCACAAAGAGTTTGGGCAATATGGAAATTCTCTTTGGTCTAGCAGGCACGCGTGAAGAGACCCTCGAAAAACAATTGAAAAAGCTTGGAGAGGAATCGCAGCCCAAAGGCAGGAGAATCAGTTGTTGAAGGACGACCTAAAAAGTCTCAAGCAGAAAATTGCAACTTCGAACACAAATGCCAATGAAGTCGCGGATGACGAGCTGAAGATCAGAATGGAGGACATCTATCAAATGAGTGTCAACTGGGTCAGAACGAACTTCCGCAGGCCAAACACAAAAAAGTGCTCACAGCCCTGAGAAGAAGCTACACTAACAAACCTCTAGATCAAACCCTGCCGACTAGATCATCCCGGAAACAACTTATGGATGAAGATGTCCCCTTTTTCGACTCGCTGAACAGTCATACCGAAAGGCTCAAATGCGCCCAGGCTGTCATCGGAATGAGGATGTTGGCCATCCTGAATGATTTCTATTACGGCGCAGATGCGAAAGGGCCTTTCGGTAGCGTCGTGTCGCTCGCAGACAGTATGCGTGGCGAGACAGGTATATCTGCCTAACTTCCATACTGTAATGCCTGTGAGCTAATAATCCCTTGACAGGCTATGATGAGTGGCGTAGCAGAACTGTTATGGCTTTCAATCGCAAGGACAATGCTGCGCTGCAAACTGCTATATGCAGGAAACTGGGTCAGGAAGTAGATGAGATCGAACTCTGTCTCAGTGGGCTATTCGGTCTCAAAGGCGATGAGGTTCGTAACAAGCAGCTGTATCAGATTTTCGAAAATGCTGTCACCCTCAATCACTTGTTGGGAGCACAACGAGTTAAGTACATCGCACACATAGTGGAGGTAGGAAAATTCAGTGAGAGGAGCATGGTGGACAGCGACGATGTGGAGGGTGAGTCCTCACCCAGATCAAGCAAGGAGGTCATGTTCGTACTCTTTCCTGCGCTTATGAAGCTGGATTCGGTGAAAGGGGTATGTTAGGTCTTGCTGATAACGCAAAAGAATATGTAAGCTCACAGTATCACAGAACACTCGACACTACATTGCTCTCACGAGAGCCAAAGTTTATTGCCGACTAGTCTGAGAACAGTACCTTAGTCAAACGGATCTGTTCGACGAGTTCCGAAGTGTTTGAAAATTGTTGGACTCCTCGCAGTTGTGATGATTTCGCAGACTGTGGAGTTCAGGATACATGGAATAAGATAAAGCAGCGAATGAAGAGGAAGTTGATTTTTCGGATTGATTGCGTTCACAACGCCAGCGAAGTGATGGCCAGCACAGAACGCTCACCACGGATGAGTTGAAGACATTTCAAGACGATGAAGCTCTTCCTTTTAGATAGCAAAGCAACAGAAGAATGATACCATGAACTCTTTACGCATTTGTGACATCCTGTGCTTTCCAAAAAATCACATCATCAGACCCTGATCATCGTCAGTGTCAATGCAACTTCTTTCCTCCAACCTCGAAGTATCAAGCACTAATCCACAGTCTCACCTACCCTCTGTACTCGATAGAACCCCTCCTTACACACCCAAATACTACACCGCATGTTCACCACCCGCCGCATCGCAGCCCGCCTCTCCAGGCACACCTCACTCACCACAAGAACCTTCACCACAACACCAATCCCAGCAATGCGCGCATACTACTACGACAACGTAGAAGGCGTCGATCAGTACGTCTTGACCTCTCTGCCCTCACCACTTTCCCTCCTCCTCCCTCCTCCCTCATCACCCTCCATCCACATTCTCATTTTACCACCACTAACACATCTCCCTCCAGACGAGCCCCTCACGACTCCGGCCGTCCAGTCCCTCCTGCAACCCTCACCTCCCTCGGCCTCCACACCTTCACACTCCCCTCACTCTCCGACGTGAACGCTCTCGCCGAGGAACGCTCCTACAAGAACCGCGACGAAATCACTGTCAGCCCAGAAGGACTCGGTGACGCCTACGAAAGCAAGATAAAGACCTTTTTCCACGAGCATTTGCACGAGGATGAGGAGATCCGATATGTTAGGGATGGCGCTGGGTACTTTGATGTGAGGAGTGAGGGGGATGAGTGGGTTAGGATTAGGTTGGAGAAGGACGATTTGCTGTAAGTTTCTGTCTGCTAGCTTCTTTATGCCTGTGGAAGGAGAGTCATAAAACATCACGCGACACGGTTATCCCAGTTGGAGACTCAGAAGGTGCCAGGTGCAGCAGAAGAAGGCTGAGAAGGCAGCATTTCGAAACAGCAGATGAGCAACCACAAGCTGACCAGGAATGTGTATTAGGATCATGCCCGCTGGATCATACCATCGCTTCACGACCGACGAGAACAACTACATCAAAGCCATGCGTCTGTTTAAAGACGAGCCGAAATGGACACCTTTGAACCGAGGAGCAGACACGGATTCGAATGAGCACAGACGGAAGTATCTTGAGACAAGGACGAGTTCGAAGGGTGGCGATGTTGCCGCTGCATGAGCTCGGGGAATGCTTTGAAGGCAAAACGTGCTGAGAGTGATTAGTGGGTTTCGTTCGGTACAAACGGACAGAGAAAAGTAATGGACCAATTAATGCTATGTTATGAACCTTTCCACACTGGCCATCAATTGAACCTAGGCTCCTCCGAGTCCATCTCTTTCCCAATCGTCTTCGTGTCTGTAACAGCAATGAAAAGCGGTCTTGTATCACGTCCAACCTCCCCTGGTATAGGCATACTAGCCTCTTAGCTCTCTAGCGTTCAGAGTGCGTGTACTTATTCAGGCAGGCACCTGTCTCATCTCAGATCAGGCCAGAACAGACGTCCCGCAGACGGATTGCGCACTTGGCTCAACGCAACGCAGCAGGTATGGTAAGATACTCCAAGAATATCAAATCAAGCTTCCAGCAACTCATGTGATGGGTTACCAAGTACGGCGACAGCACAGCACAGCACCACCTCAAAAAGCGAAACAACTGTCCTGCTTATCAACACAGATTGAAGACACCGCAGACACACGAGCACCAGATCGAACATCCCATCACAAACAAGCACTCAATTTTCTATACTCTGCACCTATGTACATCCCTCGCCCTCGCCAATCCTACACAACACCACCCCCTCTCCCCGCACCATCACCCGGATCCAAAAGCAACTTCGGCTTAATAAACTCCTCATCCAGCTGTCTAAACCACTGCGCCGGATCCTCGACCGAATGCAGACCCTCCGCCAAAAAATGTCTCAGACCCCCCGCCATGCCCGCAACACCACCAACACCATGCACCTCACTCCCTCCCGTCGTTGGCAGCGCACCTGGTACAGGAGGCGCAGACGTCGTTCGGCCTATCTCACTGTGCAGCTGCGGTCGGCGTGCTGTTGGCGGTAAGTCGAGATCAGCTTCGTAATCGTTGCTGTCTGTGTGGTCGAGTAGAGGCAGGGCGGGATGTATAGCGTCTAAGTTTGTGTTTGTGCGGTTGGAGAAGCGGCGGGGACTTGCGACGCCGGATGGCAGGTTAGCGCTGTTGGTGCCGCTGCTGTAGGAGGCGTCTCTATTTGGGCCACTGGGGCGGATGTTGGGATGTGCTGTATCTGCTAGTGCGATGCCGTTGCGGCCTGTTAGCGTTGCTTTCTTATTAGGCGTGTTGCCGTAATAATCGTAACTATTGGCGTTGTCATTGTTGTTGTATGGTTTACGGCCATAAGTACCATTAGGGACGACTTCAATGTCGAATTCATCGTCCGAGTCTGGTTCATCGGCGACGCCGGTGCGTATGCCCAGAATCTCGAGCATGCGTGCTGTGGTGCCGCCGAAGATGATGACTGTCAAGACAACGACGATAAGGACGGTGGCGCGGAGGACGAAGCTGTTGGGTCCTTGGAGACCAGCTGCTAGCGCTACGCCAACGGCGCCGCGAAGGCCAGCCCAGAATAGCATTGCTTGGTGGGGAAATGGGATCTCTCCAGTTTCCTCGTGACCAAAACGGCGAGCACGGTAGCGGAGGACGAGATTGATGAGGCGGGAGAGTGGGAAGACAGCGAGGCCGCGGGCCACGCAGATACCGCCGACGGTGACGAGGATGAAAAGGGGACGAAAGTCGAGACCGGGTTCGGTGAAGAGCGAGAGACCTAGGTAGATGAAGATGAAGTTTTCGGAGAGCTGGGAGAGGACTTGGAAGATGAATTTGGTGGTGAGTTGTGTACGACGGGACATGTTGTGGTATGCGTAGTGTTTTAGACAGATGCCGCAAAAGAGAAGAGAGACAATTCCTGATAAGTATTAGCATGAGTATAGTCGACTTGCCCTTTTCGATACCTTACCAGACATGTGAATTGCGTTTGCAAAGAAGTAGCTGGCGTAAGCGATGAGGAGGATGATACAACTTTCGATCTTGGGAAATCGTCGAACATGCGTGAACTTTAGCAGCAGAGAAGTACCAATACCCACAAGTACTCCTATCATCAAACTACCGAAGAAGACCAACAGGAAGACGCCCAAACTCTCCAGTATCTTGAATGTTGTTATGGAACCTCCAGCCTTTGAGCTTGGTGTATCGGCATCTCCTGCTATGGATGTTGAAGTCTTGTATCTTTGAGCTGTCTCAAACAGAACAATGGCTACGGCGTCGTTGAGAATTGACTCTCCGAAGATGATGGTGTACAGCTTCGGATCGACCTTGTATGTATTGAAGATGGCTAGAATCGTAACTGGGTCTGTTGCTGATAATGTTGCACCAACTGCCATCGCTTCGACGAATGACAGCTCCATTGATTCGATCGGTAGCCATGCCCAGACATATAATATTATTCCCAACACAACAGCTGAAATGAAGGTCCCAGCAAAGGCGAAGGTCAAGATAGTGCCGATGTTTCTGAAGAAGTTGGCCTGATGTAATTCGTAACCAGAAGCCAGGATGATAGGTGGAAGGAGTAGATTGAAGAAGAACTGGTAATCGAAGCTGACAAGACCAAGCACCGAGTCTGCTGCTGTCAGCCGTAGCATGAGGCCCACGGCCATACCGGCGAAGATGGAAATGACTGTTTCATGGACGGCTTGTATTCGTCTTGCTTGGAGAAAGTAACTGGTGAAGAGGGCGACGATTAGGAGGAAGATGAGGATGAAGAGGGACCATGAAGCGAAGATTTCTTTCTGCCCAGCTTCTGGCTCGTCAGAGTCGGCGTCTGAAGCATCTCTTTCTGTGACCAGGGTATTAGTATATGCTTCTCATATGCAGTTGGATCTTGCCATTGGCCTGACTTAGTAGTTGTATCGCAGCCCAGCCTATTGTGCCTGACAACATGACTGATCAAGGAAGGGGTTCAAGACGGCGAGGATAGTATACAGGATCAAGGCTCATCTCAGTGACCTCACTGTCGAGTCCTCTAAAGTGCAATAGATTGTCGATACCTTCGTAGCTGATAGCCTTGGCTGACAATTAGCCGTTGAAAGGTTGATGTATGCTTTGGACCCTTCAAATCCCCCTTCCGTGTTGTACTGCACCCAACAACGCCAACTTTGCTTTTTCGTCTCATGCTTGCTGCTAGCGAGACGGGCGAATATCAGAGTGAATCCTCTCAATCAAGCAGTCGCTGTTGCCTTTCAACCAAAGTCGGCTTCATGTCATATTTGGCTGTCAGACGCGCCTAGACAAACTTCTTCCCCACCTTCGCCAACGTGTGCACGTAACGCACGTTCCAGGTCGCTTTTGCGGCGAGGCGGAGTTGAGTGACCTCACCCTGCTGCCTTTCTCACCTTTCTCAATCACAACAAAAAATCCTTTTCTCTCTCCCATAGTAAGTCTTCACTTCTACTCGCCACTACTCCTGCTGCATCTCAGGCATTATGGCAGAGGACAACACTGCCACCAGTACTGGCGTGGGCTATGGCACGATCCCCGCCGATGGCTATACTCAGCAGCGTCGCCCTGGTCGTCCTGCTCGCCCGCCCATGGTCATTATCCGTACGGGTAGTTATGGCTATGGTTCATTCTCGAGGATGCCTTCGTCTGGTGCCGCTCTGAGACAAAAATCGCGTAGGGCCCTATCTCACATGAAGGAGGCCGAGCCTCTACTGGAAGACCAGGATAACAACGAGGAGGAAGAAGCATCCACTCAACAGGCAGAACGGGCAATAGAAGGCTCAAATGCCGCTGGCAAGACCTTGAAGAAGGACGAGGAGGACGACGACAGTGACGATGATGAGGAAGAAGAAACGAAGAGTGTCTGGTATCTGATTCTTTTGACACTGGGTATTGGAGGGTATGTTCTTCCTATAAGAAGACAGACGAACGTCATCCGCTAACTTTGCCATGTCAGTCTCCAAATCGCCTGGGCCACAGAACTTGCAAGCACATCAGTAAGAAAAGCCAGCGCCTTGCAAGTATACAGGAACACGAGCACTAATGATTTTGCCAGCCCTTCCTACTCTCCCTTGGTATCAGCAAATCCTTACTTGCCCTTGTCTGGATAGCCGGTCCTTTGTCAGGCGCTCTCGTACAACCATATGTCGGAATCAGAAGTGACAACTGTCGTATCAGCTGGGGACGAAGAAAGCCTTTTATTCTTGGAGGTGCTGCTGCCACCATTGTCGCCCTTCTCATGCTGTCATGGTCGAGAGAAATTGTTGGCGGGATCGTCAAGCTCTTCCACGGCGACAGCACCTCTGATAATGCACTATTTGCTACACAAATCTTTGCCGTCTCATTCGTTTACATCCTGGACTTTGCCATCAACGTTATTCAGGCAGCCATTCGTGCATTCATTGTAGATTGTGCTCCTACACATCAACAAGAAGATGCCAACGCATGGGCCAGCAGAATGACTGGTATTGGAAACATTGTTGGATATCTTTCTGGTTACCTCAACCTGCCAGGTTATCTACCATGGCTTGGAGATACCCAATTCAAGATTCTCTCAGAAATCGCTTCAATCATCATGGCCTCTACTGTCCTCATCACCTGCTTGACAGTTAAGGAGGCAGATCCGCGCATTCTGGGCGAGCCTACAGAATCACCCGGAGGTGTTTTCTCGTTCTTCAGTGGACTCTACGTCTCGATTACTCGTCTTCCTCCTCAGATCCGCAAAGTGTGTGTCGTCCAGCTCTTTGCCTGGGTCGCTTGGTTCCCGTTTCTCTTCTACACGACTACTTATGTTGCAGGCATCTACGCTGATCCCTACTTTCGGGAAAATCCGCACAGGTCAGACGAAGAGATCAACGAAATCATGGAACGTGGCACTCGTATCGGCACTTTCGCTCTACTCATCTTTGCACTAACAACCTTCGCTTCATCTGTCATTCTACCGTTCTTCATCACGCCTTCTTACAAACCAGCTGAAGACTCACACCCTGCGACCACTCCTCTAACCCCGATGCGCCGCACTGGCAATGGCAGCGACGAGGAAACCGGCTATTTCAACAAGAAATCCTCTTCGTCCAGCTTCGGCGTGCGGTTCCGCCAATTCTTCTCTGCCATTGGGTCTGGCGGCTTACAAATCCCTTACTTCACTCTCCGCCGCGCCTGGCTAATTTCTCATCTCATCTTCACGACCCTCATGGCCGGAACCTTCTTCGTTCGCAACAGTACTCACGCTATCATCTTGATCGGTCTGATTGGTATCCCATGGGCTATGACGAACTGGGCACCTTTTGCGCTCATCTCTGCTGAAATGTCAAAACGCGATGCTATCCGTCGTGGCAAGCGTGCACCTCCACCAACCCGTGAAGGCCAGTTGTTGGCCAAGGACGAGGATGAGGCGGAGGATCAGGCTGGTGTCATTCTGGGTATTCACAATGTTGCTATTGCTGCGCCGCAGGTTGTGGCGACGTTGGTCAGTAGTGTCATCTTTAGGTTCTTGCAGAAGGAGAGAGGCACGCCTGGTGATGACTCTGTTGCTTGGGTGTTGAGGTTTGGTGGTGCTTGCGCGCTTGGAGCTGCTTGGGCTACTAGTCTTGTTAATGAGGGAGATGCTGATGAGAAGGGTGAGGAGGATTGAATGTGATTATGTTTATGCGAAGGTTTATAGATGTGGGAGTGGGTGGTATCAAAAATGGCATTTCATGGAGTCATGGTTTGGTTGGGAATGTGTAGTGGTGTCTGCATTGGCCTGTGTATAGCTGTGAGGCAGATTTATCATGTCTTGTATCTTTCACAACTGCTCTCTTTGTATGTTGTATTACGTTGTCAAGTCATGTTTCAATTGTGCAATCTGCTCTGCCGAGATGTCAACCTCGTTGCACATATTCTGTATTCTGCCATACGTTTCGGCACTCTCGCTTCTATCCTGGCGTGGATTTATCGCATTATTACATGAGCTGGATCAGGTATGATGTGCTTCTCTGCCGGTATAATCACAGTACAGTAACATAGCACCACATGTGGACGGACTTTGTTTGAGCACCTTTTCTTTCTTCACCATGCTTTTCATTCATGTCAGGTATATTCCATGGACAGTACGCGCTCAGCACGAAAGAGTATCATAACACACCACTGAATCGGAACTTTGCCCGCAAAAGACAAATACTTACTGCTTACGCTTCCAAGTATCAGAAAGATATCAAACATCGTACGAAGCACTCAAGCAAGAGCATCATACAAACCACTCACTTAGGCCGATCATCAATGTCACCCAAACATGAAACGAGAATGGAGGAAGAAGAGAAGTTGATGCATTAAAGTAATTTTACCTTCCAGCACCTTTTCCGATCTTCTCTGATATATATCCCCTAAGCTACACCCAACCCGAAATCTCGTTAAAAACCTCTATGAGGAAGAGAGTACTCAGGTTTCCTTGTTTGTTTGGGAAACACCACGCATACAACCTCGATATTGGTGGGTCGAGGTCGATGATTGTTGAATGTTGGTGGTGTTTTGTGTAGCTTTCCATGACCTGTGGTCTCAACGACCTTGGTCTTTTGCCCTGTTCTCTCTTGGTTCCTCTCCTGCCTGCTTGCCTTTCCCGCCTTTATTCTTTTTTTTTTGGTTATTCTATCCTTTGCTTCTCCCTTCCCTTCCCTTCCCTTGCCTTCCCTTGCCACTTTTGTTTTTGTTATTCCTGCTTGCCTTTCCTGCCTAGCCTTTTGTTTTTGTTTGTTGTTCCTTCCATTTTATCGCCTTCACTTTTGATGTGGTGCCGAAAGCACTCTTTCGCCACCATCTCTTTCCACTTCATCTCCTTTGCGTTTGCCTTTCCATTTCCAATCCACAATCCAAGTCAACCCACCCTTCCGTCCTTCCTTTGATATCCCACCATAACCAAGACAAATGTCCTCCTCCAGGTGTTGGCTGAGATTTTATCTCAGGGAGAGCACCCCATCGTAGCCCTTTCCTCCTAACGGCCACAACTATCGTTGGGGAAGGTACCAACGTATAGTCGCAGTTGGTTCGGGAGAGCAGGTTCCCAGAAAAAATGTTTGTTGAACTCTTTTGAGTTTGTTTTGAGTCCAGAGCACCCTTTTTGGTGCTTTTCCAGGGGTGTACCAGTGGTAGTCAAGCACATTATGGTGCTGGGTGGAGATCCGAGGGTACTCATTGTGGTTTCGAGACGTGCCGAATATGGCAGATCTCCGAAAGAATGTGTTTTTGACGACCAGTGGTGGAGTTGGTGTTGCAAAGCACGAATCTGTGTGCTGTGAGGAGTACCTAATGGTCCTGACGTTGGATCTGAGAAGTGCGCAAGAGGCAGTTCCCAGAATGAAATGTTTCAGCACTTTGTTGTGTGCTGTGAGGAGTACTGATTGTACTGCTGATTGGTTTGGGAAGTGCGCAAGAGGCAGCAGATCCCAGGGGAGACGTTGCCGAGAGACCATAGTAAGTATACGTCGACGGCGTCCAGGAACCAGATCTCAGATGCAGGGTAATTTCAGATTTCGATGTTTCCAGATATTTTAGACAGCCGCAAGAGGTGCGGTGACGACTTCAAAGGCGAGGGCGAGCATTGGTAGTGCTCATCTCCTCCTTGATTTACCTTTGAGAGGATAGTCGTCAAAAATAATCCATCACAGCCACTTCATGATACTGTGATGGTTGCTGTGCTGCTACCGAGTATAAGATGACTCTAAGCAACAGCAACAGCATCCCCTCTCATCAAAGATTTCCACCACACATTCCGTGGTGGCGGCGAGGGCGAGGGGGAGGGGGACCTTGTGGGGCTTTTGACCACAGTAGTCCAGGGCGAGGGGGATGTCGTGGCGCTTTTGGCCACAGGAGTCCAAGGAAGAAACTCTTCCGATTTCGCATTGAGCGGTTTTGAGATAGCGGTAGCCACCTTTTTAGCGACAGTCTTGTCAGAGTCGCTGTCCGAGGAGGAGGCGCTGGAGCGAGAGCCCCAGGTGCGCTTGGGCGCGGTGGCTTGGGGAGCGCGGACTGTAGGCCTGTTTTGCAAGGCGAGCATGGACTCTTCATTGAGAGCGATGCTGCGGTCGTACTTGCGAAGATTTTCAGGCTCTATAGGGATGTTAGTCGCGGTTCTTTATTTCGCTTAATAGGATTGGATGGATGGAAGGAATGGAGGACGTACCAATCATATATGTATGAGAGATGCGTAAATAGCATGTTTTGCGGAAATCATCCGACTCCGCTGTTTGTACCAGAGAGGGCATTACCTGGTCTGGGTTTGTGTATTCGCCGGCGTCGTTGCGATCGTCTTTTGGTGCGATCAGGACGTGGGTTCGGCGGCGGTCGATGTCGGATTGGGTGGTTCCGGGAGTCCAGCTGAGGATTCCTTGGTTGCCGTTTGATGTGGCCTGTGGGGATGTTAGGGACGGTTTGTCGTTTGAGCATGAGAGCGAAGAGGAGGAAGAGAAGATGTGGTGTATTGTGTGATGTGCTGGCTGCTCAATGACACTACTCGAGATCTAGGCAACGATGAAAATCCCAGAAGGAAGTCACCAAGGTCCTTGACATTCGAGCAGAAGAGAGTAGGTAGAAATGAGGTGTGTAGCATGCTGGCCGCTCAAATGATACTACTCGAGATCTAAGCAACGATAACATCCTAGAAGGAAGTATCGAGGCCCATGATGCTCGAGCATAAGATGGTGCAGATGAAAATGTGGTGTGTAGGACTCTGTCAGAAGTATTAGCCAGGTCAACTCAAAAGCAATGAATACATCTGCACTTTGATGTGATTGGGAATCAATTCCAATACACTAGGCTGTGAAGTGGGTGTGAAGATTGCTGATGAGAAGAGCAAGGCTGATAGCTTCTGTAGTGATGATTGAATCTCAATCTCAACGACAAGGAGAAAAGCTACTGCTCAATGATGAACGGTAGGCCTCAAACAGGATGTGTAGGGTGCCAATGAGACTCAAAGGCTAGCCAACACTCCATAGTAGAGGCCTATCTCAATGTCGTACGAGGAGAATTGCCCATTTGCCGAAGCAATATAGGCAGAAATAAATGATGTGTAGCCTGCCGTCTGTAGAAAGAGGCAGGCCAGGTCGCATGATCATAGAGCATGTCCCAAATCTCATGAGATAGAGAAGGAGGATAGCTCAATGAACCAAAGCAATGAATGAGGAGGTGTGAAGCATGTCGAACCAAAAAGAAAAAAGAAAAGTTTTATACATACCACCATGATCTCAACGAATCCGTTGATCTCATCAACTTTTATAATGACAGCCGGGTGTTGCCATTTTCGGCCACCGTATTTCTGTCTGAGGATGCGCGAATTCGCTGCAATGTCCTCCTGTGCGGGGAGGTATACTACCTTGCCCACTTTGCATTCGTTCCAGCTTAAAGGTCTCCTGTCCTCGCCCCATCTTGGAGATGAAGGGGAGGAGGGGGTGCAGGGACTGCTGCGGGGCGACTGGTGTCTGCCTGTTGTTGTGGTTCTCAAACCATCTCTCCAGGATTGGCGCTGAGAAGTCATCGTACTGGTTGCGCTCATGTTGCCACGAATCTAGGGTGTGTAGATTGTTGAGGGGGCTTTGGGGATGAGGCTTTTGGAGGGGACGATACTTGATCTCGTTGAGTGCCGTAAGGGATCTTACCTGCTTTGTGCAAGGATCGGAGAGGAGATGATGGAATGTGAGGTGTGCTGAGTGTAAACTCGCACGATTGAATGTATGGATCCTTGAGCCGGTCTCAATTGGCTACCTCAGAGAGCTCGAAGCGGCTGGTCTGAAGGATTTGGATAAATGAAGGAGCGGGGAGGCTGCCGTGACTAGTCGAGGTCACTTGCTTCGGGGGTTGCTTTGTACTACTCACAGGCTGATGTTCTGGGAATGTAGTGGGTTCTGCTTAGATGAAATCAGCGTATTCAAGTGTGTGACTAGTGTCAGACAGAGAATACGATTTCTGATGCAGAGAAAGATGATGAAAAGAGAGTAAGACCGAGGGGGGTGGGGAAATCATATTTATAGGCGAAACAGCTGCCTCTCGGACCACCTTCGAGACTGGTATCATTGTGAGTAATTCTTGAAGGTTTATCGAGATATAAAGCAGAAACAAGGGTGGTGGTGAAGAAACAGCAGTTTCTGGCAGTTTCAACGGGTCCATACCACTGTTTCAGGTCATGCTGATGCCAAATGGCAAGTTTTTTGGTGGTCGATAGTGAGAGAATTTCAGAAACCAGAAAGTATCAGCATGGATCTAGGGTAGAAGGTCATGCGGATGCCAACTTGCAACTTCCATGAAGGTCGATGGGAAGAAAAATGGCAGGAGCCAGTAAAGTATCGGCGAGGACCTAGGGCAGAAGGTCACGAGAGGCTGCAGTGTACAGCAGTAAGGTTCGTTGGGGTTTCTTATGACACCAGTGGGAATAGGATGGAAACGACACTGCGGTCGAAGTCGAGCAAGGTCGAAGAGCAGACTTGGTGGTCTTGGTATGGCATGGATGTCCATGATGTGTTGACGAAGCTCAAGGCTGAGCAGGCAACATGAACATCGTGGCTCTCGGGCAGTGGTGACTGTGGTGGTGGACGTGGTAGCGGGGGGGGGGGTATGTCTGCGGGCATGGTGTGTATCACTAATCAGGATCTCAGGCAGAGTAACAGCGACGGGAAGGTTGTGGAAGAGTATGTGGTATTGATATCCTCGTGGTGACTATGTTATATTAGTAGCATGTTGCGGTCCAGCAAGCAGTATCCATGTCCATCGTGTGAAGCGATAGACTGTAGCTGTCGTGTTGAGTAGTGGTGTTGCTACAAGTAGGCCAGTTGAAGTGGCGGAGCATTTGCAAGACCATGTTCCAACAGACGTCTGCCTTCAACATGATATCCCTTTTCCTATATCTCGATCGAACTTCAGTCCGCAATGAGGAAGCCCATTGTGCACCGATAGTAGACACCATATTAGCAGTGAATCTCTCAGCCTTATTGCACTATTGCATAAGCCATCTCCATATGATCGTTTATAGCAGGAAGTCGCACTTGACAGATTGAGAGTTGAAAGGGAAGGAGGGAAGGAAGAAACCACTGAACCCAAAAAGGCATATTCGGTCCTCTCGAACGTAAAGCTTCACATGCTCTTGAACTCAAAGCGATGTGACTCATTCTGAAACCTTTCGTCGAACTTAACACAATAAGTATGCCTAAAGTCAATGTGTGGTCCTCGTCACAAGGTAAAAGACACATCACGCCATTTCGAGTGAGCCTTGTGATTCTTTCCGATTCTCTTCTCGTTGCCAAGCGTTGCTCGAACAACAGCATCAGCAGTAGCATGTTGCTGGTTAGGCTTTGCAAACGACACCTGCTTACAGTGAAGCGACGAAGTAAGAAACATCATGAGGTTTACACTTACTCTCTTCATAGCACATTATCTTTCTGTCATACACGAAACCTCAAGGGGCACAGTATTCTCCCAATATTATCTTGAGATAGGAGCATCACTTAAGAAAGGAAACATAAGGAAAAACGAAAATTTGACACGAAGGTCAGAGGTGTGTTTCAGAATCGCCCAAAGGGGTCTAGTGCATTTTTTGTGTAGCAAGTTGCAGAAGGAGGCAGAGGAAAGAGTGGGAGGGGTGCTTAAGTTATATAATGCTGCCAGTTGCGCTCAGATTTGCCCCGGAGGGCCCCAGAGGGTGGTGTTGGGCGTCATAGTCAAGTCATATTCAATAATCAACATCTGAACGGGGAGTGATCACCTACACGTGGCGACGAACACTCAATATGGGGAAGCTTTGACGATGATTTATTTATAAGTCACCCTGAGAGAGGGCCCGTGTTGATGAGTTCGTCTACAGTGTGTACATAATGCATGAAGTGTTTTGTTTCTTTCAGTAACGACTTAGAGCTGGATGTCATTGTCCAACAATCTAACCTCTTCACCAGGCTTAAATGGTGGCAAGCCAATGTAGGGACATCCATCACACCTGAAAGCATCACCAAGGGAGCAGTTACCACAGCTGCCAACCTTACCAGGGATAGTGAAATCGATTTCTGACAGATCGTTCACGCCCAGCTTGGCTGCTGCAGGTGTTGGCCCACCATTGGGCGTCTGCATCGATGCTAAAGCCTTATCTGCTGCATTACGCTTGGCTTGATCTTCTGCTTCTATCCTCTGTGCCAGACCACATGTGCAATCTTTGCAAGCTCTTCGTCGCTTGCCGAGCTTTGGTAGACATTCTGCTGCTGTTTGGATGTGTTAGTCATTGCTGAATGTGTCATTCCACCCCTTCAACTTACGTGGCTGCATTGGTCGTTGCTTATCTTCCTCGGTCAGCAGTTCGTCCTCATCAATGAGCTCCTCATCATCCAGCATTACTATGTCATCACTGAATCCTACTCCTGCAGGCACACCGTTCGCAACCTCACTCGTCCTCTTTCCATTTCCATTCACGGCCGGCACGACTGCTGCAGTGACTGGTCCCGCATTCGCCTTGCGTCCTAACTTCAATGGTACTGACGCCGCACCTGTGCTCTGCGGCTTTACCATGCCATCTTGCCCATCATGCATCAACCCAGCCAAAATCGCTTCCGTCTTCTCCGCTCCTTCCTGTACAGCATATGATTTGTCTTGACTTCGTAACCTTCCGCCTGGTCGTAATGCTTGTACAATCTTCGAGATGACGTCGCGGTCGAGGATGCGCTGGCTTTCTGTACGTGTGCCATCGACATCTGTAAGAAGAAGGACTAGGTCGTAGGTAGCTGGTGGAAGGGTAACGAGGTTCATGGCCAGACGATCGAGCATTTGGATGTCTGTCGTGGAGCGGTCGTATGCTTCGGCGATCTGCTGGAGGGCCTGAGGTGCGCCAGCCACGGAGGGTGGCGCGAGGAGAAGAGTTCGTGTAGACATTGTTCGATTATTGCCAATGATATTAAGAAGATGTGCTGATGGAGGTGATGGTGCCTGGCGTAGTCGTATACCTGGAACGTCAAGGAGCTGAGGGTGATCAATATACTCTGTTGTAAGATGTTAATAGTTGTTGACGACGACGAGGATGATTCGAGATGGATTTCTCAGCAGAGACGGAAACTGGCCTCCGTTCTCGCTATCTCGCTATCTGATCTTGGCGTCTCGGATCAGTGCCGTCAGCCCTACGCTCATGTGGGGTCGAAATGATCAATGGTTGACGACATGCATGGGAAGCAATCAATTGATAGTAACAGATAGCAAGGTGTTTGCTTGAGGTCTCCAGATAGAGGCCCTGGACGGGAGAGAACTACAGCATTCGTGAAAGCACGATGAGCTACCGACAATACAGCTCGTTTCTAGAATGCCACATTTACTCGTACCTGTACCTGAGACCATCACGCGACCATCCCCCCACCATCGAAGTCTCATGGCCGGGTAAACACAACAAAACATGACAGACCTGGCTTTGGATCCATATCAGCAGGCTGCTGCTTGGAAACTCAATTAACTAATCATACAGATTACGAGTGTTGTCATGATGGAGACTTTTGAGCTCCAATGCTTGTGTTGATCACGAGACCTCTTGGGAAGGCAGCTGATGGATGATCGTCCTCGCAGTTCAGGGCGGTACCTTGAGTAATTGTTAGATATATATCTGCTTATCCTTCAGCCATTGGCTTTTGTTCTCCTTCTTTCTTCTTCTTCTGCTGTTATCTTTGTCTCGCCTCTCATTCTCTGCCACTCTCTATCCAACTACTTCAGACTCTTCGACCGTACTCTACCACTAGTTCAAACCTTCTGCCTATCATCATCAGTAAGCTTCTCCTTCACTCGACCTCAACTTCGAAGCTTCCTTTCTGCATCAAACATCAAGCATCCTTCAGCTGCTGACTAGCCACCACAGTGACACGCTCACACAAGTGGAACGACAAGGCTCACGGAGAGGGTGCTGCCACCATCGAACGTGAGCCTGATTGGTTTGGCTCTAAAGCTGGTGGTGTTGAAGGTGACTCAAAAAAGATGAAGAAGGACGGTGCTGGTAGAGCTAGTTGGTAAGTTTCCAACTTCCCCAAAGCCGTATCAAGCTTGTCATCACTACAAGCTCTTCATCGAAAGTCTCGATGCTTCGACGAAGCTCAAGCTCAAACACCAGCAAGAAGCTGTCCATCATCCTCAAAGCATTCCCAGCGTCTGAAGCTAAACACATGCCATTGATAGGGGCCGCTATGGAGATGAAGCCGTTGACGGCAACTACAACATGGTCAAACCTCGTCGTCGCTCCAACTCCTTCGCCGACCACGGAAAGAATACCAAGTCCAAGTTCGAAGCTGTTGAGGAGGATCCTATGTTTGATGAACACATTCATGGAGCGAGTGCCATTGCTGAAGAAGACACTGAAGATATCAAAGGACTCGAGCTGGACAAGTCAAGCACTGGCAGCTCGATCGAAAGCCTTGAAGAAGGTGTGGAGGGAAGCCACCACCGCGAGTAAGAAGTTGCTGTACGATGTGTTCATGCTTACACAGGAGTATCTTGCCGTCCACCAGCATAGCTTAAGCTGTTGTTGTGATAATGCATGGCGGTGGTAGTAAGCATGACCGGGATTACGAACACTCCCATGTAATATAGTATACTTGATGTTAATACCTGTATAATAGTTCGCAGGACATCATATGAGCAGTAGCAATAGTATGAATTAAAGCAAGCCTTATGATCGCTTCTTGTCCTGTTGTCAGAGCTAGTGTTGTCATTGTTTGTATATCTTACTTCCTCCTCTCCTGCTACATCTGGATGAGGGGACCTGAATACAGGAAATCGGCCTTAGCTGTTCTGATGTCTTAACCTACGACACCGTGGACATGGCGTCGTCTATTGCAACAACTATGTCGAACTTGTTTATCTTCACCTTAGCACCTCGATCGATCGAGTACACTGATGGATAGCCTTCCGGCTAGTGGGGTTGAATGCTCTTATCTTGGCGAACGTCACATAGACCCCACTACCAATGCATTTCTCAATTCCCATTAATTGACAGCTCTTCTTTCCTTTTTCTTTTCTTCCTCATAACTACAAATCCAACCAATTAATCACAATGTCTGAACAGAAAGGCCAATTCGAGCAAGGTACGTTGTATCACAGCATCTGTCACGAATATCACTAAAAATAAACAGGCTACCAACCTCCGTATGTATGATGCATCGCTATGTTGACGATTAGCTACTAACAATCAGTCAGCGTTACCCACCATGAGGGTCGCGGACAGCAGCACAACCTCGTCCACGAGGCCATGGAGGAGTATCTGCCTGGTCCAGACGACAAGCCAGAGCTCTACAAGGCTGCGGGCAAGCTCAAGGGAAAGAAGGTAAGCATGGAATAGCAAAGTCATACTCGATATAAACTAACAGTCGTTAGGCTCTGATCACTGGAGGAGAGTATGTCTATCACCTTCACTCAACAGTATATGTTTCCAAGACTGACACATTACAGCTCCGGAATTGGCCGTGCCACTGCTATCCTCTTCTCCATGGAGGGTGTCGAGGAGATCATGATCACCTACATGCCGGAAGAGAAGAAGGACGCCGAGTCAGCCAAGGAAAAGATCGAGAAGTTCGGTGCTAAGTGCCATACCTACGAGGTCGATCTCACCGAGAATGGTGCCTGCAAGAAGTTGGCGGATGCTGCTGTCAAGACCATGGGCTCAGTCGAGATCTTATTCAACAACGCTGCCTACCAAGAGGTTCTTCAAGACCCTATCAAGGACTTGAGCGAGTGAGTTTTGTGCTGATGATGGTATTGAAGAAACCATACTGACAATCTACAGGGAACACTGGGTCAAGACGTAAGCTTTAGATTGATCGAAAGCAAAGAAGAAGTCTAATATCATGCAGTTTCAACACCAACATTCACCCCTTCTGGTTCTTGTCCAAGTACCTGGTTCCCCAGATGAAGAAGGGCTCTACCATCATCAACAACGCATCTATCAACGCGTAGGTCATTAAGCACATCTGAGCTACATGATTGTACTAACATCGTACTAGCTACATTGGCCGTCCCGATCTTCTGGACTACACCTCGACCAAGGGTGCCATTGTCTCTTTCACTCGCGGTCTTCACAACGTCGTTGTTGGTCAAGGTATCCGTGTCAATGCTATTGCACCTGGCCCTGTATGGACACCACTGGTTCCCGCCACCATGGACGAAGACGCCCAGAAGAGCTTCACTGCACCAGTCGGTCGTCCTGGGTACGCTATAGCAAAACTCACACAATTACTCGCAGTTTACTAACAATGCCATGTAGTCCACCGTCTGAGATCGCTACTTGTGTAGTATTCCTCGCGTGTTCTGATAGCGCCATGATTGCTGGACAGACCATTCACTGCAACGGGTGAGTAAAGATTCTCTAGATGACCAGAATCTTGCTAATGGTCTACTAGTGGCACCATTGTCAACGGATAGACGTTCAGACGATGATGATATGCTAATGAGATGATGGAAGAAAAAGTAATGGCATGAATGCAATGAGCCTCGTACATAATCGAACGATAGTTTACAGTAATGAAAAGACTATGCTTTCTACTATACTTCAATGGAGAAATGAACGTCATAGCAGCGATTATTCATGCTGATACCTGGCCTGACACAAGTTGCTTCGAATTGTTCTATTGAAGCCCTGTTGTCGACCCCGGACGAAGATAAGCTCGCACGTGGCAGATCAGCCTGGCGAGTCAGCTCGTAAGATCAGCCGAGACGAGACACTCTGTTGCACTTATTAATCACTATCACCAACCGCAAGCCTGTCGAAGCACGCGCGAAAACCTGCCACAATCGCTTCTTCCTCTTACTCTTTACATCCTCTCCTGGTCACTTCTCCTGAATGCGACAGCCTGCGTGGGCTCCAATGGGGTCCATACTCGGCGGAGCACTGCTCGGTCTGTTGTCAATATGCGCCTCACCGACTCTAGCAGCTTCGGCCTCAGACTATTTCGTTCATTCGTTGCCAGGAGCGCCAGATGGACCGCTGCTAAAGATGCATGCTGGGTACACTTCGCAATGAAATGCCTCTCGCAATCTAGTCAGGACTAACCACATTCTACACAGACATCTAGAAGTTGATCCAGACCACCACGGCAACATTTTCTTCTGGCATTTCCAGAACAGGCATATTGGGGACCGACAACGAACCGTTATCTGGCTCAATGGAGGTCCTGGTTGTAGTTCAATGGATGGCGCACTAATGGAGATTGGGCCATACAGAGTAAGAGAAGGAGGACAATTAGAGTATAATGAGGGTTCATGGGATGAGTTTGCGAATCTGCTTTTCGTCGATAACCCAGTGGGCACCGGTTTTAGCTATGTTGACACCGATAGCTATGTTCACGAGCTGAAAGATATGGCCACGGAGTTTGTGACATTCTTGGAGCGATGGTTCGAGGTCTTTCCGGAGTATGAGCATGATGATGTACGTCCAAGATTCTCTCAACTTGAAATCTTGCTAATAAGCACTAGATTTATATAGCAGGAGAGTCATACGCTGGACAGCACATTCCATACATAGCAGACGCGATACAGACTCGAAACACAGGTGCTGCACGTCCATGGGATATAAGAGGTCTTCTCATCGGCAATGGCTGGATTTCAGGCTCGGATCAATATCCGGCATACCTACAATACGCCTACAAGAAGGGCCTGATTAAGAGTGGTTCTGACAGCGCGAAAACGCTCGAAGCTCAGCAAGCGGTGTGTAACAGCAAGCTTGCAGCGGGTGGAATGAACCACGTCGACGTTCCAGAGTGCGAGTCTATCTTACAACAAATCCTGCGTCTTACAGTCGACATGAGTGCACCACAAGACCAGCGTTGCATTAACATGTATGACGTTCGTCTGAGAGATTCGTACTCCTCGTGCGGCATGAGTTGGCCGCCTGATCTTACATATGTCACTCCCTACCTCCGCCGTGCCGACGTCGTCGGCGCTCTCCACGTCGGTCCAGACAAGGTTACAGGCTGGTCTGAGTGTTCTGGGTCAGTCGGTGCAGCTTTCCGTGCTCAAAACTCTATTCCTGCAGTCAAACTCTTGCCAAATCTGCTCGAATCAGGCATCCCAATCGTGCTCTTCTCGGGCGCTGAAGATCTCATCTGCAATCACGTCGGGACGGAAGAGCTCATCAACAACATGGTCTGGTCCGGCGGCAAAGGCTTCGAAATCTCACCGAATACTTGGGCGCCACGACACGACTGGACTTTTGAAGGCGAAGCGGCAGGCATTTATCAACAAGCACGGAATTTGACGTATATCCTGTTCTACAATAGCAGTCACATGGTGCCGTTCGACTACCCACGCCGCACAAGAGATATGCTAGACAGATTCATGGGTGTGGACATTGGCAGTATCGGCGGCACACCCATCGATTCGAAAATCGACGGCAACAAAGCCGGCCCGCAAACAAGCGTAGGCGGCCATCCCAATAGCACAATCGCAGAAGAGCAAGAGGCGGAGAAGTTGCAAGATGCGAAATGGGCTGCTTACTACCGGTCTGGTGAAGTTGCGCTCGTTATCGTAATTATTGCGGCAGCCGCATGGTTCTGGTATGTGTATAGGGAAAGAGTCAAGATGAAGGGATATCAAGGTATTTGGCAGGGACCAAATGTGGTTATGGATGGTGTGAGGGATATGGTGAGTGGAGCGGGAAGACTGGCGAGCTTTTCGTTTCAAGGTGGAAAGAATGGGAAGAGGGATTTGGAGGCGGCGGATTTTGATGAGGCGGAGTTGGAGAGTTTGGATGATGAGGAGGATGCGAATGGTGGTGGGCCTACGGGGAAGGGGAAAGGTCGTGGAAGCGCGAGACATGAGATGGATGGGTTGGTGAGTAGTGATGAGGAGGAGGAGGATGATGGGGATGTGGGTAGGACGAAACGATGATGACCTAGCTCGTTTGGTATGGGATATGAGAAGTATTGCCAGACGAGTCGCATAAAAGAGGAGACATCTTAACGAGAATGTACGAAATTATTGCTTGCAGTTCTGGTATCAATGGAGGACGTTTGTGATGCAATACCTATTTGCAGATTTTGTGGTAAGGCTAGTACTGAAGAGAAAGACAGAACTCTGTCGAGCCCTTCTTGCTTTAGGTGCCTAGCCCAGAACGCGAACGACTCAGGACTCACTGACCTATTGAGCAAACAAACATCGATGCCGTCGTTGCCAAAATTCAAGCTCGTTTGTGCAAATGGGTGCATACTGGCGTCTTTGTGGCACGCTAGTCTTGCATTTGCAGGTATCTTCGTACCCCAGTACAGTAAGGTAGCTTCCTCCTGCAGCCAAGGTCAACATTTATTAGCTAATGTAGATTCTACTAGTTTGCTCGAAAGTCTGGAGCTCTTTCACTCGGAAAACTTAGCATGACTTGGTGGCCTAGGTAAATGCTCAGGTCGACTATAGCACAGCAATCGACTTCATTTGCAGCTTTTGGCATGGAACTCTTTCGACATTAGCCCTCAAGGAATTGCGCTGGGCATCATGGTTCTCACCTGCTATCTTCTTTTGAATTCTATGCTATCCCGCTGCTGTCAGAGGCTTTGACGTTGCCTCCGTTTGACTTACTTCTTCCTTGAATCTGAAACCAAACGTTTGTCTTAGCGCGATGCACGGATGGCTGCATGCTAGCTGTTTGTTTGCTCGAAGATTTGGTTTGCCATCTTTTGTTTGCTTTCCTGTGCTTCCGATTCGATTGTCTGCTCACTGTACATATGTCTGGCTGGCTTCGCGATCATTGAATCGACTTTGCTTCCTCCTCCTCATTAGATCACATCTTTCCGCAAAACAAACAAACACGCTCTTCTCTTCCTCAAACAAGCAAATAGTCATTGATCCCATCGTCATCTCAACTTGAGTACAGCACAAGCTGGATCTCGAGACCATGCGCAACACCGACATCCTCCTTTCACCTCATGGCCTTCGCTTCGTCGTCTGGTTTATCCTGCTTTGCTGTCTCATCATCTGGGGAAAGCCTATCCTACACGCTCTCCCACCACAAGACCTCCCCGGCCGAGTCGCCACCTCCGCTGCCATCATGACCGGCGCGTTCGGTGTCGCCTGCTTCCTCACCAAAATCATCCTCTTTGTAGTGCCCTCGGAAGTCTGGTTGTTCCTCCGCAGCAGAGCCAGTCAACTCTACCGCTGGCTTCAAATCGAAACAGACATGCGCTTCTGTCACGTTCAAGCAACCAACACCCGCCTCATACATTTTGCCGCCTTCGCGTCCGCCTTGGTCGCGCTCGTGGTGTACCCAGTCTACCTCCACATCGCCTTCACATGGCACGGCGTGTGGTATTGGTAGGAGCCTTGGATCTTGGGCACACATCCCTTTACTTACCTTGCTGGCTTGTTGATTGGCTATGGTCTTATTCACGCTATGCCTGTGGTTCGAAGGACGAAGGCGCAGCTGCATGCGCAGCCGGCTTTGGCAAGGCAATATGCTTTGTTTGGATTCGCGCTGGACTTTGTCTATTGTGGAGGTATGGCGCTCGCTATTGTCGTTCTTGGCAAGGTACTACTATTCGGAGTGTTACAAGGTAATGAGGTTGGTGAAACTTTTGGCGGAATTGCAGCTTCGATTTGAGGGTGAGTCCTTTCTTTGCGACTGGATTGAGCTGGATGTAAGTGCTGATGGTTCGGTGGCTGCTTGATGATGGAGTTGAGGCAGACAGCTGCATATTTCAGGCTTGCTTCACCAAGACCATACTGGTCAGAGTCTCCACACTACGACTTCGCTCTAAACACTTACTGACATTCATAGAGAAGTCGGTGCTTGGATGAAGATGGTGTCGCTGGTGTCGTTTGTGATTGATGGTGTTCGGTAATCACATATGGTCACATGTCGACGTTTGTCAAGGACAACAAGCTGTATAATGCTCATGGAGATGCTTTCCCGCAGAAAGGCTATAGCATAGGTCCACTGAGGTCAAATTAAAATGGTCTATCCTATCTATGCTGTCAACATGCTGTTTAAATGCTTGAAAGGTGCGGTAAGTCTCTTCTGCTTCCAATACTCACAAAGCGTTCGCGAATGCGTTCCCGGCTCATCCAAGGACATTCCTACACGTCCACCTCTAGCATCTCAATGTTGTCCCCATTCCAGCTGAAACCTCTCTTTACTATTCGTATAATCCTTCAACAGCCCAATCACCTCCTCCGGCGTCGTCCCCGCCACAAGAATCTTCCCATTCTCCTGACTAATAAACCCAGCCTCCACCGCATCTCTCACCCACCTCAGCAAGCCATCCCAATACCCCTCAACATTAAACACACAAACACCCTTATCATGTATCCCCAGCTGATTCCACGTCGCAACCTCCATCAACTCCTCCAACGTCCCAAACCCACCAGAAAGCGCAACAAAGCCGCTGCCAGCACCACCGGCGCTGACCTCGGCAGCCATGGCAGCTTTTCGCGTGTGCATGTCTTTGACGACGGTCGTGCGGCCGAAAATCTTCTCGTCGATGGAGGGCTCGCCTGAGTCGGTCTTTTGTTCGTAGCGCATTAGCGCTGTTGGGATGATGCCGTGGACGGAGGAGGGACCGGAGAGGGAGACGAGGGTGCGTGCGATTTCGCCCATGATGCCGACTGTGCCGCCGCCGTAGACTAGGTTGATGGAGTGTTTGTGGAATGCGTGGGCTAGAGCGCGGGCGGCTGCGAGGTGCGAGGGAGATGTGCCGGGTGATGCTCCGCAGCTGTATGAGGGATGGTTGGTTAGTATGTTCGGTTTAGTGACTGACCGTTCAGAAGGCACACAATGCAGGGCAAGCCTGATGTGGTGGGATCAGATACGTACAAGACACAGATGACTGTCTTCGGGGTAGACACAGCAGTATGGCCATTGGCTTTCACTGCACCATTTCCGTTCTGCTGTCCTTCGTGTGTCGCCATGGTTGTCGGAAGACGAGTTGATTCTTGGGTTCAATTGGGAGTAAGCTCAACACTTGAAAGACAGATGGCAGGAGAATACTGTGCTGTGCTGTACTGGCCGAGGTGATGTTGGCTGGAAATACGGCCAATTGACAACGCCATCATCGACTCCACGACTCCACGAAATTCAGGATTCAGGGGTCCCGGCGAGTCACTTCACGTGCGATTCCAACGTCTATCTCTAACGTCTATCAGTCTTGGCTATCTCGAGCTTATTTCACCCCGTCTCTTGCTCAAAAAAACAATGTAATCCCAACTACAACTCTTCTATCATCTGACATCATGGCTGAAGCTGCGGTCGCAGGAGATGCTGCCCCTGCTGAGGGCGGCAGCGTAAGCGTCCTCACTCTACATTTCGCCTCACAGCTACCTTGTTGACTTGTTTCTAGCGCTGGAATGGCATTCTCCGTACTATTGGAACTTTCCTCCTGATACAATGGGCGACCAAGCAGTTCTTTTCTGGTGGTGCTGGCTCTACTAGCTCTGCTGTGAACTCTACCATGACCAATCCTGATAATGTCACTGTTTCAGTCCCGAAACTCACAGCACCTATTCCCTACTCCAGTCGTGTCACAAGTGCAGACGAGCTAGAAGGTCCTTTCAACTCGTTACCGCAATACGTCTCACCCATGTGGGACCAAGGTACACCCATGGATATTCGCCTTTACATCTCGCCATCATTCACAATCCAACCTCTTGCTCGCTTGCCAGCAGAGTCACTTGTCCTCCATGAAGAGAAATATGTCTTTGGCAACTGGTCGGATACTCGTGACATTCATACAAGCTTTAAAGTGCCTGCAGAAGTCCAGAACAATGGTACTCTTTGGGGCCACTTCTTCATTGCTCAATCAGGTTCACCTCTCGATCCATCTGTCGCGGGATACGACAAAGCCAAGGCCTTTTGGTTTAGCAAACCATTGACTTCGTACCTTACAAAGAAGAAAGTTGTGAAGACAAGGAACTTGTTGGCTAGTGCAGAGGAAGTGGAAGAAGAAGTCGAGGAAGATACGAGTGGCACAGGACCAACAATCATGTCGTATTATCATCCCAACTTCACCATGTCTGTCATTCCGGACGCAGGCGTGCAGCATTTCCCTCAGATGATTGTCGCGACACGAGATTTCGTGTATCTGGACAGAACCAACTCTCGCGACAAATCTGGTCAGAACGGATGGTACTATCCAATTTTCTTCCAGAACACCTTCTTTCAGCTCCGGTCGCAAATGACAGAGCTCAACAGCACAGTTGAGGAACTACCTCTGAACATCCATCTCAACAGTCTTTCCCACTGGAAATTCAACCTAATCGCAAGCATGGACTACGGCATGAAGCAAAACGCAGAAAAGGCCGCTCAAGGCCAGGCAGTTCCTGGAGGCGGCACGGGCAATGAACTCGAACAGATCAAGCAAGTGCTCCTCGACAGCAACATCTACCTCCTCGCCACTACCGTCATCGTCGGACTCCTCCACACCATCTTCGAAATGCTCGCCTTCAAGTCCGACGTCTCTCACTGGCGCAACAAGAAAGACAACGTCGGTGTCTCCTTCCGCACCATCCTCGCAAACGTCTTCATGCAAACCACCATTTTCCTCTACCTACTCGACAACAACGAAAACACATCGTGGATGATCCTATTTGGGCAAGGCACGGGTATATTACTAGAAGCATGGAAAATCACAAAGACAGTCGATGTGCGCGTTCGTCCTACACCAGCTGGCTCACGCTGGCCATTCCCGACGATGATCACTTTCGAAGACAAGCACGTCCTCAGCGACACGGAAAAGAAGACGCAAGAGTACGATCAGATTGCCTTTAAATACCTTTCCTTCCTCGCTGCGCCTCTCCTCGTTGGCTACGCAGGCTACAGTCTCATGTACGACACGCATAAATCTTGGTACTCGTTCATCCTTGCAACCACTGTGGGCGCTGTCTATCTCTTTGGCTTCCTCATGCTCACGCCCAGTCTGTACATCAACTACAGATTGAAGAGTGTAGCGCACATGCCTGGAAAAGCCATGATGTACAAGGTGTTGAACACGTTTATTGATGATCGTAGGTTATGATGCAAATTGACTTGGTAGATACTGTGCTAACGATGACTAGTCTTCGCATTCACGATAAAAATGCCAACATTGCATAGGCTAGCGACGCTGAGGGACGATGTGATCTTCTTTGTATATTTGTATCAGATGTGGGCGTACAAGGTCGATTACACACGTATGAACGAGTTTGGACAGGGTGGTGATGATGAGGAAGTCGATGAGAAGTTGGCTAGTAAACCGATGACTAGTATCGCTGGGGGAAAGGAGAGTGAGGCCGTGACGGAGGTCAAGGAGGAGATACTGGCGGACGCGAAGGCTACGGGACAGCAGGCTAAGGGTGAGGTCAAGAGGAGGAAGTGAAGGAGCGAAATGAAGACAATCATTATGCCTCTTCTTCAATCAGATAACACTGGCATGAGAAGATAATTGACACCTCCACTCTGTACCAGCTGCCCCCATCTTGCCTTTGCGCTCACTGTCTGGAAAGTGTCTCTCGTATGGGCACACATTTTGCAAAATTTGCATCTATTTTATTGGTAGTGCATCCTGCCATTTCTTTCCTCTACGTACATCCGGTATCACCCAGTCAGATCATGCGCATGGAATTTGAATCCTCTTACTGTACTTGAGGTGAGAAGTGCTAGAAGATCTGCACCCAATTTCCACTGTCATCACAATAACGCGGTCGTGCTTGAGTCCCGCAACGACACCAGTCGCCAAATCAAAGATCTTTCGTGTGCCTTTGACTTGCACTCTTTTTCTCCATATATTATTCTTACTTCGGTACTCCGCTACTCATTACCGTCATGCCCGCCTCTTGCTGTAGGTATGTGTGGGCTAGTGCAATATTCATTCGCCTCATATTGGTGATTACCATACCGCCTCTGTATTCCCCCTTCCTTCGCCGGACGAGCTCAGTCGCCCACGCCCCACTCATATCTTACACAACTGTCACCCTACCATCCCTAGCATCCCTATCGGCCATGTCACCCCAGCAGACAGAGAACACGATACAATCATTGCATCCTCATCTTCTCCAAATTCCTCAACGTCAACATATTACTATCCATAAACCGTCCCACACAATTCTGTACACAGCTCTCTTCGTTCGCGTCCAAGCGGCCGCTCTTGATGTTGCTGGTGATGCATTTCTTGAAGCACATTGATGTTAGTGCGTGGATGCCTGTTGTGGTTGGAGATGTGTTAGCCATCATACCATCATATTCAATCAGAGACAAAGAGGGAAATTGGGAGTGGGAAGTGGAAGAGATAGGAAGGTGGGAAGCGGCAAAGTCAGAAGGGACGATTGTAGGGTGGGGGGGAGGAACCACGCACTTTCTTGAATATTGGCTTTTTGGTTTTCGTTATTTGCCCATTGTTGCAGTTCACGCTTGTCTGCTTCGCTGAGGTTGGCGAGATCTTTGCTGAGGTCGAGTTCGCTGCCGCTGAGAGACATAATCGATGATGTGAGTTGGGGTACGGGTGATGGTATGGGTCTGAGGCTCGGAGCTGGGAGCTCGGAATGGACGGGGACTGGTTGAGCTTGAAGTCTTTTGTGTTTTTGTGCTTTTAAGCAAGTCTGAAACACGGATGATGTCTTCGTCGTTTTAAACTTTTGCTTTTGGGACATTGGTCATGTGATCTTACCCTGCACTGTGTTTCAGAATTTTGAATATAGCAGTCATAGCTTGACCAAAGCGGTGTGGCAATTGCTGTGTTACGTATATCTAATCATATGCCTACCATCAGGCCAGAGCACCCATCGGATCCCAATGCGGTAGCACCCGAGGCTCCTGCTTGAGCACATCGTTCACCTCCTTGCTGACAAAATCACTGCTCGTAACCACTTGATATACAAACTGGTCAAACCATGCCTGTAGAGTGTCAGTAAGCAATCAATCCGACGAACTTTGACACTCACGTCAGTCATGACAAAATACCCCTTCTCACCAGCTGCCTCGCTCCAAGAGTTCTCCACTCGCCATTTCAGCAATGCTTCCATCTTCTTCAACATGAACGGCTGTCAACACCATAGCATGTGTCATTGAGCTCTCGCCCGTGCTCAGCCTTTCAGCTTTGGTCATTCCAAGGGTGATATTGAAGCCTAACTCGTAATCGAAGAGCTCGAGGTCCATGATGCTGTAGATATGATGTTACGATCGTGCTGTGTAGCCATTCATCGAGGTATAAACTTACCCTTCACGGGTGGAGTACTGTCCCACGTCCGAACCGAAGAAGACGGGGATGCCCTTTCTGAGCATAGCAATGGCTGCAGTCTTGAGAGTGCAGATCTCGACGTTCACATAGGTTACAGGACGACCGTTTGAGACGTTTCCAAGGCGGTCTACAGTAAGCAAGCTGTTGTAATCATTGCGTGGGTCATTCACCAAGGAGAAGAAAGAATTGACGTCGGCTCCAGTTGTCCTGATTGCCTTCGAGGAAGAGATACTAGCAGCGAAGTCCAGAGGCGTAGTAGTGAGACTGTGAAATTTGCCGGTACTGTCGTAGTACTCCCATGTGAACGATTTCGTGGGAGAAGGAGGGGGACCGAGCATGAGAGTGAGTATCAGATGCATCTCACGCATCATATGGTATTTAGCACTGAGCAGGTCGGCACTGCTATGCTTGGACTTAGCAAGCTTACGCAGATGCAGTGCGTTTTCTCGAAGTTTTGTTGTCATGAGCTTGCTCAATCGTGAAGAGCTCTCCGCATTGTAGGCGTCCGGATAGAGGGTATGCGGCACAAGACCGTATTTCTCCACGAGGTTAGAAACCTGTGTACAGTCAGCCACCTACACAGTTTTCCAACTTAGTATCGTTGCGAAAATCTCCTCACCATATCCCATTGCCCACCATCGTTAACTGGTGCAGACATCAAGCTTTGCAGAAGACGACTATCAAGTGGCTCATCCAGGGTATCCATAATATTCTCGAGGAAATAGTTGGCCTTCTCCAGCTTATCCCAGAAGAAGAGATATGCTTGTGAGAGTTGAAACTCTTTGAGATCATACTTCTTCATAATCGGAACACGGAAGACATTCGTGGACGCAAAGAGCCAACATCGACCAGATTGCTTCTGATTGGTTACCGGTAAGCCTTCCAATGGGATCTTAATGTTGTAGACTTGTTGATCAGCGATTTGTGCTGCTCGAGATTTGAGCACTGTATCGATGTTGTTAGAGGAGAAGGCAGCCATGGCTAATCTGCTTTTGGGGTCGTTCATGAGTTCCTTCTCCCATTGTTCAGCAACGTTTAGCGAGACATCATGGGAGATATCAGCATATGCTGGAGGAGGTTGTGATTCGCTGATATTGCGATTCTTTTCATTGATTGTCAAGGCTTGTAATCGAGCTGGGAGCTTTGCATCGGTCTTAGATTGGACCGGCTTTGATTGTGTGGCTCCCATTTTGCTAATACTTAGACTGAACGGATGCAGATGAAGGTGAAGATGTACAAGAGCAGTGTTCAAAAGCAGAAGAAGAGCTAGTAACGTTGACGACAGCGAGGACAAGAGTAGAAGATAAGAAGACCAGTAAGCTCGGGGGACTCACCAATAGTATGCGTACGTAAACGGAAGGTGCTAACGTAATCTTATCAGATCATACCTGATAACAGATCCTTCTATTAAGCAGTATAGAAGTCATATACTTTCAGGAGTTTCATAATACCCAGCAAAGTACTCTCATGGGTAAAACCTGGAGTGAGAAGTGCTGGAGTACTTGAGCATTAGCTAGATCCCTCCACCTTGTCGACACTAGTAATAAGCTAGGTCCTACGATGGGTGCTTGTTGAAGTGCAAATTCAGCTAAGCCCTGGGAACGAAGACTGCTAGTAATGCTCAAGCTTCGTTATGGCTCTCCTGATGTAGTCGTATCTACGTATGGCGGCGCTACTGTAGTTGCATATGGCTACGATACTAACGGCCCTCTCTTAGCTCTTGCAGCCTCATCATCTTGTAATATCGCAGCAAGAAATTGCACCAACCTGTGCTGAAGACTAAAGGAACACCAGCATAGATACTTCTCGTGTAGGAGTGAGCGGAGACAGCGAATTGCGTCCAGTATGGCATCGATCAAGAGCATCTCCCACCCTCTCGTAAAGCCACGACTACAAATCTTCCGTCCAGAGTCTCCCAGTAGCTTCAACACTCTCTCCGACCATCTTGTGATCAGACCACTGTGCCCAGGCATCCGTTCGCCAAATTTGGACAGCCCACATCCCTTTCTTCATTGTCTCCATAAAATCTTTTCTAAGCCCATCGTGTTGACTTCCCTGATCTTAAGCGGCTCAGATCGTGGAGGGCGTGCCGTCGTTTTGATACTGCCGGATATGATCGATGAGAGTACATCATTGAGCCAGCCGGCAGGATATCCTGCATCATAAAGGAGCTCGCAGACTCGGAACACGGCAGTAAGGTTCAATGGGCTGTATATGAGTGCAAATTTACGAGGGTTCCGAGGACAGGGAATCGCTGTCTTGAAAAAGAATCGATACAGCCACGTTTTGAATTCCGTTCGTGGCATGAGCTTCCCCAAAGGCCGGTTGAGAGTTTAGCTATGGTACCATTTAGTATAATCAGCGAGGTAGTCAAAATCATGCTTGCCAAGGCGGGCTTGAATGTCCTCTCGAGATCCACTGGTCTACTCAATCCTGCGGTGTATTCGTTGTTGTAGTATGCATGAGATCTGAACCTAGGAGTGTTTCGAAGGCAATTGCATGTTACAAGGCTATCTGGCTCTCTGAATACAATCGGCAGAGCATAAAGAACTATCGGTGTCGTCCCACCAATATAATCAGGGATGTTTGATAGATGGATACGGTCGTAGATGTGTGGATATTCGTTTCGTTCTGTGATGTCGAGCTTATCCAAGTTTATAGCATCGGTTTCTACGGTAGGATCAGCTTGCGAACGGTGCCCTACCAGCCCATAACGAATTTGCTCCAACACAATGGTCACATCTCCAGGAATAGCTTCGATTGTCAGGCGATCTCGCAAGGAGTGCAGGCCGAGGACAGTGTTGCGGAACAAGTCACGCATCACGTCATACAGCCCTGTTGGCTTCCCAATCGTCCTGAAAGCAGCCAGGGCAAGTTCAAAAGGATCATGATTCACATCAAGATCATCACCTTGTCGCTCACGTTCCCAGTCGAGGTCGATCCAAACGTGTAGTTTTTGCCTCGTACTCCTTCTTCGTATGCACTCGAGCAAGGCCGGGGGGAGGCAAGAGTAAGGCGGTGTTCATATAGAAGTGTTCCTCTTTCTTACAGTATGCTGGTGCTTTACTTTGATATGGGACATTGTCGAGTCCTGGTCCACGCTCATTGTTGCGGACTCTGCTGACCAGACTACGGATCTAAGAGACAGTGTATTTCGCTGCAGTGCGCTGTTTTCACTCTTTTAGTACTTTGACTAGTGGATCACGATACACCATAGGCACATCCGACGCTGCTGGTAGTGATGCCTTACGATCTTCTCCTGCAGAATTCTATACGCACAAGCCGGCATGCAAGGTGCAATGAAGATATAATACACTGTTGAGAACAGCTCTTCGGACTTTCCAGGTAAACGACTCTGTGGAAAGGTCTATGATATTTCCTCAAGAACCATGAGAACAAGAAGATCCCTGGCGATGGCATGAGGTTTAACATCGTTAATAGTGAAGTGATACTTGTTCTTTGTGCCTTTCTCGCTCTGCTGCATCTCGAAACCAGCTAGCAGCATAAGAGTTGCGTAGAGATGGCGCCCATTGCCAATGCCACCAAATCACTCTGACTGTCTGACAACCCCGCTCGATGTAATTTACCTGTATCGAACAACAACGACCAGCATCTATGCAGCGAGGTTCCCCAAGTTCCAAATGTGGCAGGCTCACCCCAATGCGCACTTGCTGACCAATGACTCTAAGCCGAGCGGGGTTAGAAGGTTGCAGTTATAATGGACACCATTTCCTACCATCTCGCATTTACGTATCCTTCTAGCATTCCACAGGCTTGACTGATCTTCGTATTATCGACCATGTTCTATCAACATTTTTGGGAGCTTGCTCTACTCGCTAGTAATGTCATTGCAACACCACTCGATGTTGCTGTTGCTGCTGCTGCGGATTGAAGTCTGGCACTGCCATGGTAAATCTGAAGAACCATACCGGAGCGCCTCAGAACCTAGTTTTCGGTGCTCTATATGGATTGCTACAAAACGTGGACCAGATACCAAGCCATTTCTCCACCGACATAGGTTTCAATTTCATGAGAGCAGGAGGCTCACAGCTACCTTCGAAAGGCTAGATCGAGAACGTCACTTTATATGAAATATGTGGTGTCGCGACTGCTTCGAAGGAATATGCTGATAGTGGCGTGACCAGAATCGCTTTCGAAGTGCTTTGCACAACTATGTGACAACTAGGAAGGAGGGCGGAAAATTCATCTTACTGTAAGTCTCGCACTACTCGAGTTCGAGTCCGTGATTGGAGACTTGTGGAGTCTAACACTATATTGTCACAGCATATCCGATCTTTGGGGTGCTGACGGAGGTCAGAGCGCAGATGCAGCATACCCAGGCGACAACTTACTCGCATCGTTTAGTATGTCTGGCATATGGAAGGCGGTACTGGTGATCTGCTTAGTGGGCAAGACGGACTAGTCCAGCACCAATTGAAACATGGCTTGCCCGGACGCCCTATCAACATGTAAGCCTCTTTCGCAAAGACTGACACTTCTAAGTACGACGCTACCAACTAACAATTTCCTCTCAGTGATGAGTACGCGACTTACACTGAAATGTGCCCATCAGGAATCGCTTGGTGGATTGGTCAGCTTGAGCGCATCAACCGCTAATGGACTCAGGTAAGTGACTTGAGTGTTTCGTCGTCAGCACGGACCTAGCTGATTTCACGGTTTCTAGGGGTAATTGGTTGTCCGGTTATACCCTGCACGATTACCTTGCTTCACTTCTTGGCAAACCAAACGCAAACACTCCACAGTATAAGCCGAAACAAGCCGGTTACTGGCCGAATGGCGAGTGGCAGCTCTACAAGGTACGGCTTGATGCTATAACTCGACGTTGTTGTCATGAAGCTAACACGAAGTCGTAGTATTATCACCAGAATATGACCTTTACACGGGTCGGCACTCTCCCGTCTCCAGACTTGATTCTCGACACTTATGCCACAATCGGCGACGACGGGATTGTGCGTATCATCGCTGGTGTGAGAGTAGTGTCTGGCACACGCTACGTCCAGGTCAACAATATTGCCAGTCTTGGATTGCCCAAGGTCGGATCTCTTAACGTCCACATGTACTCCTTTGACAGCAACCCCGAGGATCAGCACTTTGGACGCGTGGATGGACCGACGGATCTTGGGATGGCTCAAGTTGCCTACACTGGTAATTCTGTTACCTTACCAGTGGTGAATATTGCTCGCAATACTACGGCGTATGTCTTTGAGTTTGCTGCTGACAACAGGTTGACGGTCTGAGGTCACAAAGAGCTTGGGACAAGTCAGTGAGCCTAGTAAGGAGATGTGCTATTGGATAATCCGAGGCGGTGATGCTATAGCAGTTGCGGAGGATGGGATCGAGGACGTGAATAGTTGTTAATGATTACTCGGTAATGCTGATATATCCGATAAGAAGGATAATACGGACAGAGAAGCTGAGCATCAAGACCAGACTTCGGTCCGTACCGCCAAGTTACTGTAGTTAACTGTGTCACAAATGAGCAATGAAACCATAATACATACTTGTTATGATACTCTACAAGTTGCCGTGCTTTACCCCCGGACGATAGGAGCATCTGTGACCACAAAGTGTGAAACTGTGTCGTGTTTAGTAGACTAGTTTTAACTAAAGCTACAGTAGTCCATGCAGCGCATTGCGCCAGAGCATTTGTCAAGGATTGGTTTAATATGCCGCAATCAGTAAACGCCCTACTATAGCCACGACTATCACTGCTCTCATGTTGTCCAGCAAAAAGCCCTTGCTCCATGATTCAAACTATTACCGTCAGCATCAGAGGGGCACGCAATGTTCAAGGTCAAGGATCCGGTGTTCGCATAGTCCGTTATCATTGCACTCGTGGCCCTTTGTTTCGTATTGCAACAAACACAGTTCGTGTCAATGCCATAGTCCGTGTTGAAGACATTATCACCCCACTCATCCATGTAGTTCGTCTTGCAGTCACAGTTCAAGCTTGGCATGGTCGCAAAGCCATCACCTCCCACCGTCCCTGTGGCGATCTTTCCTCCAGCCAGTAGACCCGCAGAGCATTGGTCCGGATGGTGCCGGTCGGAGAGACCCCCCCCAGCATTTTAGCGTCACGATTTCAGCGTTGATGAAACAAGAAGGTGACGTGATGTTCGATTCTGAAGATCCGCATCCGTAGAAATTCCCATTCGCAGCATTACTTGTAGAACTGCTCGTCGCTGTCGTTGTGGCTGTTGTAGTTGGATTGATGATCGTCCCAAAAACGCCAGCCATGCTGGTTTGGACGGGCATGATACCTGTGCTCGAATATGTAGGCCGAGGATAGATATTATTGACCATGGTCCTTGCCGTACCGCAGGCAAGTTGCGAGTACGTTATTGTAGTTGAGCTAACTATACCAGACCAGAGCGCAAGTCCACAGTAGGCTTTAGCGGAAGAACTATACGGTGAAGTCGTTAGAAGGACAAGATATACCATGTAGCGTAATGCGCATGGTTGGGCCTCAACCATATAGAATGAAAGACCTACCAGACTCTTGCTGCTGGGGCGATCCCATCACAGGCACCAACGCACTCTGCGGCATCAGCATAATCATAACAAGCTTGGGGAGCCTGGTCTAGTGTGCAATTATTCGAGTCGGTGCAGCAGCCGAAAGCGTAAGAGCTGTTGTCGAAGAAGCAACCGTAGCCAGGAGCGTTACATGACCACGGCCATGCTTGATTGCCGTTGACATAGCCACAGACAGGATTAGCAGCCGTGGTCGTAGGTTCTTGCCTACGCATAAGGTCAACGTGGCGAGATACTGCGGTAGGCGTAGTGGCACTTTCATCCGGATTGTATAGCCTGAGAGTTGGCTGAATGTGCGTGGTAGCATCTGTGAAAGTCCATAACAAGATGAATAAGTTGATTTTCAGAATACCGCATGACAACATGCTGAATGGGAAACTGAAGCTGCAGCTGGTAGGTTTTTGCCTCGGTGGTTAGAACTGTGGTGTGCTCTTCTGTATGCCGCTCTTCGCCTTGTTGGTGGTGAGTCTATTTCAATGAACAAGCAGAAGACAAGTAGACATCAGAAGTATGGATTTTAGAGAGGAGTGATGAGAGAAACGAGGAATGTACCTATCGGGAGACCTTTGAATAAACTGCAGTTGGACACTTTGACCCTAGTATTGGTTCCCAAGATAGTACAATCTATCTCGATCAGTACCCTGGTACATAGGCGACGCTGGTAAATCAATTAGCATTTTCCTGTTCAGTACAGGCGCTGCATGAAACCTAAACAGCTGCGATCCTCAATTGTTTATTGTCAACGGTTTAGTGATTACATCCTATAAAGATTCACACAGACATGCAAACGACAATGTCGCGAAGCTGAAGGAGACCATCTGGACTCGCAGGGTCGTTATTGTCAAAGAATACATTATTTTTGATCCATGAAACCATTGGACGCTCGTCACACGGCTCGATCCCGGAGCAGGCCCAAGAACGCAGGCAACCGGTCCAGTTTGCCAGTCACTCAGTGTTTTTTTTGATTACAGTCGCGTCGATCAGTCTGCATGTCAAAGTGATCGTGGTCAGTCTAACGAATGCGATATTATCGGTAGTCCTAGTGGTCACGCGTAGTATGTAGTATTATATGCAGAGATACGAGATGGCGGAAGAAAATCTTCCAGGTGCACAGTATCTGTGCTCGCAGGCTATTTCGAGATATTTCTGGCCAGCGTCGAACTCGGACTTTTTAGTACGGGACTCGGTACAAGTGATAGCTCGTTCCTGAGCAAAGGTGTCGAGGCCGAATTGTCTATCATTCTGCCCCACGACAGCAAGTTGAACTTTGATGAGTGAACCCAGCACGAATCATGCGCTAGTCCAAAAAGGAATTTCGACCCATGGATGGACAGGTCCAATCAGGCATTTTTCATAGCAGCCACTCACTTCCTCCTTTCTTTCACCAATATCTAATGTGAATGTATCATCAAGTACTACGACGTAGTAACCTCTTTTGCATCAGTGACTTGCCAATCTATCACCCGATTCGGGCCCGACGTGTAATCAGTGATAAAACCAAAATGCCTGAGAAAAGGAAAGCAGACCATAGCGTATCACCACCAACATTGAAGCGTAAAGTGCAATCATCTACAACGCGTAAAGATCATCTCATGATTTGTCACGTACGTCTACTGAAAATATCTCAAGAAAACGCTGTGAAGAGTTTCTTCACGCCAGCTTCTCAGAAAGCCCCCGAGAAGACCCGATGGACAACGGCACACAACACTCTTCTCATCGCGCACTATGCTACATCGCCAGATGCCGAGCAAGAACGACGTCGTCAGAAGCGACGCAAGATTGCAGCATTTGACATGGTAACTTTTGAGAATGATGACCCGAAATTCTTACGCTAATAGCAACCAGGACGGCACCCTCATCAAAACCAAAAGCGGCAAGACCTTCAGCACAGACGCAAACGACTGGATGTGGTGGGATGCCAGCGTCCCCACTGCCCTGCGTAAAGCCGACGCAGACGGCTATCAAGTCGTGATCTTCAGCAACCAAGGCGGCGTGAACTTGAAAGGCGATCCGAAAATGCTCAAGCCTGATACTAAGAGGCTCGGCCAAATCAAGACAAAGGTCACAGCTATGCTTAATAATCTCGATATCAACATTAGCTTCTACGCTGCGACTGAGAAGGACGAGTATCGTAAGCCACGTCCGGGGATGTGGCAGGAAGCGCTGGGGCACTTTGACCTTGACGCTCCTGGAGAAGTAGACCTGGAAGGTTCGTTCTATGTTGGAGATGCCGCAGGGCGTACAGGCGACGACCAAAAGAGTGATGTCGACTTTGCATCTTCTGACCGGTTCGTTTATTGCATCCCCCCCTTGTTTATCTCCCGCAACCAAAACTAATCACTTTTCCATGAGCTAGCGACTTTGCTTTCAACATCCACGTTCGTTTCCACACCCCCGAAGAGTACTTCCTCGGCCACGAAGCGCGCACATATACAAGTGCTTTCGACTTTGGCGGCTACCTCGAAGGTCCAGCACCTGCACCGCCGTTTTCCAGAGTTAATGAACAGGATATTGTGATGTTTTGTGGTAGTCCTGGGGCAGGAAAGTCGACTTTCTATTGGACGCATTTGGAGCCACTGGGGTATGAACGAGTCAATCAGGATATTTTGAAGTCGGTATGTACGCGTTGTTTGTATCTGAACGATGGGATGGGTGTCGTATAAACAGGCTGATACTTTATTGTTTGACAACAGCGAGAACGATGTCTGAAAGTGGCAGACCAGCATTTGCAGGAGGGAAAGTCTGTTGCGATTGGTATGTAGGCTCAAGCTGCCTCAACCACTCCATAACCAAGCTGACATCAAGCACAGACAACACAAACGCCGACACCGAAGTACGAAGTGCCTGGACAGCTCTCGCACAAAAGCACAACGTGCCCATCCGATGCGTCCTGTTCAAAGCACCACAAAAGCTGTGCGAGCACAATGACGCTGTCAGGGCACTGAATGAGCATGCAAGTCCTACACGATAAACCCGCCCTCTACTTTGCAGAACAAAGTACTGACAACGCTCTGCTGCTCTAGATGAACCCCGAGAAACGGGAACGATTACCTGGCATGGCTTTCGCAGGTTTTGTGAAGCGATTCACGGCGCCCGAGCTGAGTGAAGGGTTTCAGGACATTACTCCTGTAGAGTTCAGGGTAAGTTGAGAGCTTCTCTTCTGCACATGACCATTGGTGTTTTTTGCTGACAGGACATTTGCACAACAGTTTCATGGAGATGAGAACGCACAAAAGGCATGGGCGCAACATTACGTCTCCAAGTAGCACTGAACAAAGACACGAGATCATGGTACATTGCATTGAGAGACTGTACAAATCAGCATTGAAATTTCTAGCTGCAACTTGTAGAGGTCGTTTCACCTATTACAGAACCAAAATGTTAGCATGCTTCTTGCTTTCCTCTTGTGCCCAACATTAGATTCAAAACTTACCTCTCACCAGCTTCATCACCGACTGCACCACACTAACGCACATAACAAACACCCCAAACGCCACACAACTCCCCGCCGGCAGCAACACCTTCCACGTCCTCGCACTCAGCTTGATATAACACAGCGGCGGCAGAATATACGCCAATGCACACGCACTCGTCGCCCCCACAAACTCAAACACAATACCCAAATCGCACGTCAAAAGACTTATTATCATCGCCGCCAACACCAGGCCTGTTGTCATGATGACATGCCGCCTTTTGTCATACGGTTTCGACGGATAGTAGTAGTTCTCCATTACTTCGCGGCAGACAAAGCATTCGAGGGGAAGGGTTGAGAGCATGTTCAGGCCGAAGCAGAGACGGGCGATGTTGACTAGCAGGTTGTCGGTGGGGAAGTTGTTGAGGACATTGCCTTGGGTTAGATCGCCAAAGGTTAGGAAGCCGGCGAGCGCCATGGCGAGGCAGGCGAACATGGAGATTGTGGTGGAGTAGTGGGTGACACGAGCGAAGCGGTCGATGGTTGGCTTTTTGAGTGAGCCGTATATGAGGAGACTATTGTGATCTGTAATGAGGAGATTGTTAGCAGGTTGTTGGCGTGTTGCGAGTACTGAATGGACGTACGGCAAACAAAAGCAAAGGAGATGACGCCGATGGCTTGGAAAACACCTGGCTCTATCAGAAGAGAACCGCTTATGCTTCCGCGCAGATTTGCAGGAACTTGTGCGCCTTGTACGATGACGGTGAAGATGATTATGAGCATGCTAATGAGCGCTAATGTACTTGCTTTCGCGAGCTTGCAGCCGATTAGCTGTGGTTCGGTCATGGAAATTCGAGACGTGTAACTTACCATTGCAATATCCCTATACAATGACAATGGGTAGGAAATTCCCATGATGAACAAAACTATGACAGCTCTCCTGTCTGTCAATAACCAAAGGAAATGCATGTTCTGGAGTGAAGGAAACAGATAGATCATGACGTGCGGTATCGTGTCGCCAACGATGATGCAGAATGCAATCATGCCTCCGAAAGCACTATATGGGAATATCAGCACGAGAGCGTAATCGCTGAAACGAAGACATGTCTTACAATGCCCATTGCGCCACGGAAATAGCGATGAGACCCCATTTGCCAAAACAATGTTCCATTGTTGCCTGGAAGGAGTTTGCGCCGCTCAGCTTCGAATTGATCACAATCAAGCGGATGGTCCAGTCAACGGTGACTGTAAGTGCGACCAGGAGGATAATGCCTGTGAGGAGACCGGCTTGACGGAAAGCATATGGTTGACCGATAATACCAGCGCCACTAGTCCTGCGTCAGTTTCTACCATGTCCCACTGCGTAGTCGTAGAGCTCACATGATGCTGTTCGCCATATTCATGAATGCCATCTTCATGCCACTTTTCGGTCTTGCACTTTCCAGCAACTCTGCCGCATTGAAATCATCGTCCTCCGTTGCCAATGCAATCATTGGACCTTCTCTATCGGTCAAGAGAGGTTGCCTCTGACTGCCATCCCCACTTAGTTCATTCATCTCCCTGAACAAGGCCTCCTCGTCTGCCAATGGCATCAACTCTCTGTCATGATCGGCTGAGCCATTGTCGCTGGGAGTGGGCGATATGTTGAAGCGCACTCGGTTGGGAGTCCGCGGAGTGCCACTGGGTCTAGACTGCGCAAAAGAAGACTGTCGTCGAGGGGCAGGTGGTAATGCTTTGTTGACATTGGGAGAGAAAGGGTCTTGGCTGTCGTCGTATGCCGGTGGGGGTTGGCTGTCAAGCGATAAGGGCGGCGGCGCTGTCTTCTTGATACTGCTATCGCCATTGCCATTCACATGCTGCTCGTCCGGGGATCGGTCTTCGTCATGACTATCATGTCGGGCAGCACTCTCCATCTTCTACATAGCATTTTCTAACATGTAAGCAAGAAGAAGCAAATCAAATCAAGATGACGGACTTGGGATGGACATTGAGGGTTGGGTGGAGACGAGCTCCCTGCTATTCTATGGTAAATCCATAAATAGGGGTTCAGCACATGTCTCTGATGACATGTAATTGTTATTTCGAGCGGTCAAGACAGCTTGCTCTTTCACACCACAACAAAGCCGTCTGCTTGGTAACAAGCATGATGCGCGTCTTTCTCACTGTTACGGCAGGCCTCCTGCTCATCCTCGCTCTGGTGAGCATGCCGCTCATCAAGCTAGTTGGGCGAACCACCGGCACATCTATTCGTCAAAGGACAGCTTCGAGGAGGCAGGTCTTCCTCGCAAGAGTCGATGCAGACAAGAAGAAATATGAAGGACGCCGAGAGGTGTCCGTCGATGGTATGCTGAAAGAGCTCGAGACAGAAGGAGATCGAACACCTGAAGGAAGCGACCAATATTACAATGGCATAATAGGTTTCTTACATCCCTTCTGCAATGCTGGAGGAGGAGGTGAACGCGTTTTGTGGGCGGCAATACGCGCCACGCAGCAACAATATCCAGAAGCCGTATGTGTTGTGTACACTGGCGACCACGACGTCAGCAAAGAACAGATTCTGAGCCGTGTCAAAGAACGCTTCAATATCGACCTTTATCCTCCTACAATCATCTTCCTCTACCTCACCACTCGCGACTACGTTCTGGCATCAGCATGGCCTCGCTTCACATTACTCGGACAATCGATAGGATCTCTAGTAATGGCGTGGGACGCTTTCCACCTGCTTGTCCCGGACATCTTCATTGATACTATGGGCTATGCATTCACTCTTGCTCTCTCCAAATTCCTCTTTCCAAATGTACCTACTGGAGCTTACGTACACTACCCAACAATATCTACCGATATGCTCGCCTCCCTCGATGCAGAACAGGAAGAAGGACGTGGTGTGAATGCAGGAGCAGGAAAAGGTACAAGAGGTACACTGAAAAGACAATACTGGCAATGGTTCGCATACCTGTACGGCCGAGTTGGTGGTAGCGTAGACGTAGTGATGACAAACTCTTCCTGGACACAAAACCACATCTCAAAACTATGGAGCTCACCACGTCAAAAACAAAAACACACCTCGCCCGTGTCTGTAGTCTTCCCACCAGTCGCTGTTGCTGAACTCGAAAAGGACATCCCACTCGCCGCAGACACCGAAAAAGATCGCCAGCCTGTCCTTCTATACATTGCACAATTCAGACCAGAGAAGAACCACACCCTCGTCCTCCGCTCATTCGCTCGCTATCTCAAAACGAGCCAGCGTGAAACCACTACACCCGAATCTTCGCCCAAACTCCTCCTCGCCGGATCCGTCCGCGACGCCACAGACGAAAAATACATCTACTCCTTACGCCTCCTCGCCCACGAACTCCAAATCACAAACTCCGTCACATTCCTGCTCAACGCACCCTGGTCAGCAATCCTGCAACATCTCCGTACCTCCAGCATTGGTATCAACGCAATGTGGAACGAGCACTTTGGCATCGGCGTCGTCGAGTATCAAGCTGCTGGACTAATATCGGTCGTGAATGACAGTGGAGGACCGAAAGAGGACATTGTTGTGGAAATTGATGGGTTGCCGACCGGATACCATGCTAGTACTGAGGAGGAGTATGCGGCGGCTTTCGGTAAAGCTATGGAATTGGGTGAGAAGGAAAAGGCGGAGATGAGGCTGAGGGCTAGAAAGAGCTCGCATAGGTTTAGCGGAGAGGTGTTTGATGAGAGATGGCTCGAGGAGTTGAAAAAGTTGGTTTGGTTGGCTAAGCCCATGAGCAAGACGTGACGATGTGCGGCTTCGCACAGCAATGATGGTGAAGTTGGCCACGTGTCGTGAGGAAATGGTTCTTTGGCTGCTGCATTACTGCTTTCTTTGATAACGAACCATGATACCCAGTAACGAATTGATTTTACTCAAAGCGCAAGTTTGTGGCACGCTGCTTCCAGGCAGTGTCCTCTCTCTTCCAAAGGTACTCCAGTACGATTTGGCACCATCATCTGATGACCTCTAAGCCATTGTGTATTAGGCATTGACCTAGCAAGCATATACCATGGCCTTGACGATAGCCAATTCAATCTTGCCACCTAAAGTCCTTCTCCTCTCTCCGTATCTCGAACTGAGAGTAGAGCAAGATGACACTCTTAATCCCTTCCTCGTTTATTTCGATTGGCCATTGACCTGTATATTAACTCGCTATATTAAAAAGAACATGTCAAGCACTGGTTCACTATACTTATTCGCTTCTATCAATGGCTCTGCTCAACATCGAAGGTGGCCAGATCTTTTAATATCATAATCCATAGCGTCAAGATAATGCTGGATATCATCGAATGCGTGTTACTATACCTATATCATAACTAAATTATATCTACTACCGCAAACTTCCTCGTCTCGGTTATTTCGTACAAGAGAACAATACGGTTGTCGTTGGACGCGTTGATGCCAATAGGTTGTCAACCCAAATTACAGCTTGGCCTTGACAGGTCCTTCCTTGTCCTTTGCCAACATAGCAGCAGCAACCTGTCTTCGCTGAATCTTGCCCGTAGCAGTCTTTGGCATGACATCCGTAATGTAGACCTGAGACGAGTTAGCACAGCATCCGACAACAACAACACAAAACAGGAATAGATAGTACTCACCTTCTTCGGCAACTTGAACTTGGCAACCCTATCACTCATCCACTTCCTCAACTCCTCCGTGCTCAAATCCTTCCCACCCTGCTTCAAAACAACAGCAACACCGACATCCTGTCCATACAGCTCGTCCTCCATCGCAAAACTGACCGCCTCACCAACACTCGGATGATGCGCGATCACGTTATCCAGCTCAATCGGACTAATCTTCTCCCCGCCCTTATTAATTAACTCCTTGATCCTTCCCGTAATAATCACATACCCCTCCTCATCCACCTTCCCCTGATCTCCAGTCCTGAAGAAGCCGGAAGATGTGTACGACGTTTTGTTAGCTTCAGGATTGTTGAGATAGCCTTTCGTGACGTTTTCGCCTTTGATGCAGATTTCGCCTTCTTTGCCTTGTGCCACTTCGGTGCCTTCTTGGTCGAGGATGCGGACGTCGACGCCGTGACCGATGCCGACAGAGCCGGGCTTTCTTTTGCCGGGTGGGAGTGGGTTGCTGGTCATTTGGTGGCTGGCTTCTGTCATTGCGTAGGCTTCGAGGACGGGGGCTTTTAGCTTTTCCTCTAGTTCGTGGAAGGTTTTGGGGCTGAGGGGTGAGGAGCAAGATCGGATGAAGCGGATTGAGGGGATAGGTGAGGGGAGAGGTGACTTTAGAAGGATTTGATGGATTGTAGGGACGGCCGTGTACCTGAAGGATTGTTAGCTTTTGGATATGGTGACCATACACTGTGTATTTGATAAAGTCCGATGCTAGAGAAACAGCGCGTACCATGTTGCTTTGTGGGTAGTGAAGTCGTTCCAGAATGTCTTGGCTGAGAAAGCACCAGGTACAATTGCGCTGCCACCGGAAGAGAGAGGTGCGAGAAAGGCTGCGAGGAGGCCGTGGACGTGGAACAGTGGCATAACTAAGAATCACTCTTGTTAGTCATTCATGAATAAAGGAGCCTAACTGTAGAAACCTACCTAGCATGGTCCGGTCGGCTGAGGTCAATTGATAGGTGTTCTTCACGTTGTCTGAAAAGGACGTTAGCGAGGTTTGAGAATGATACTATCAGTGGGTTGACATACACATCGTCCTCGTCAGATTACGATGTGACAGAGGAACAGCCTTTGGCCGTCCCGTTGTGCCCGACGTGTGCAGTACCAATGCTGTATCCTCAGGCTGTGCTTGTTCCACCTTCTTATTCCCCTGATCCTTCAGCTTGCCCTCTTCCTTCACATCAAGCACAACTTCTTTTCCATTCCAATAGCATTCGGCAATAGCAGCCTTGTACTTTCTTGCAGCCTTGACAGCAGCACTCTCTGCCGCAAAGGCACCTTGAGGTACCAAAGTCACAGCACTGGACAGGTCGTCGATGTAGAACTCGAACTCCTCTTGCTTGTAGGCAGGGTTGAGTGGTGCTGCGATGCCTCGCTGCCATGCCGCGGCAAGAAAGGCGACAATGAAGGGGTAGGAGTTGGGAAGGGCGATGGAGACGGCGGAGCCTGTGGTGATGCCTAGTTTGGCAAGCTTGTTTTGGAAGGAGAGGATGTCACGGCGCAGCTGGGTGTAGGTGATGGTGAGGGCCGGGCTGCCGGGGATGACTATCGCCGTGGCATTGGAGTCACCGAAGGCGTTTGCGAGTGTGGACGCCATCATGGGTAGATTATGGCAGGACGAGAGAGTTGTATGCACGAAACAAGTATGTGAGTATGTTTCTTATCAGTGGAAAGCGATATCGCCAATGGATGACGAGTGTGGAGAAAATGTCTCCACATAAAACATGAAACATCACACGTCTGCTGTTTCAGAATATGAATGTTACTTGAATAGTATCATCCACAAGATCCGGAAAGAAAAGTGAAGCTGCAACACACTGAGCAGCACGAACACGACCGACCAGCCCAAAGATGCTTGAGATTGGTGCTGGCGTTTGACAAACCTTCACTGCTTGATCAAGCATGACGCACTTTGCAATCGCCGACACTTCAAACCAGGCTGTTCTTTCAACGAAAAGGATGATGATGCACCTATACACTTGTACAATCATCCCGTTGTGAGTTGGGCGCGTTTTGCATCAAGCTTACCATTTCGCTGTTTTGCTTCGTAAAGATATCTTTGAGTCACGAAATCTTTCACCTAGTAGTCCTCGTCTAGGTTCTCATCTGGACTGAGCTAAGGTTGTAGCGCCTTCTAAGGACGACTGTGGTGTACCAGAGTTTTAATGATAACATCAATGATACTGGTAGCAATAAGAAGAGTTGTCCACGGCTGTTACTGATTTCTCCCTTCCTGAGATTCCAGGTTGGCAATCAAGTAGATTGCTTTGCGAATCCTCACCCCACCCCACTTGACCCTTTTTAGACGCGCTCTGCTTGTTCCATTTCACACCGTTTGACAAGCTCTGTCGCCTCTCACTTCAAATACTTCACTTCACTTGACCCTTTCCTTCCTGCCCAACACTTCTTCTAAATACTTCTTCTTCACGTATCTCGTTCCTGACGCAACTCGTTCTTGCATTCGCGTTACCCCTTGACCAGCCCATCTACACGATGGCGGTCTTTCATCAGGATGAAGGACAATCTGAAGCGGCGGAAGTCATGCTAGTGAGTTTCTACACGCCTTACCTTACTCGAAGCACATGACTAATATCTTTCAGCAAGATCTTGGTCTCAAGCGTCGTGAGGATTTAAGCACACAAGATGACAGGTCGCGTCTCGCCCCAGACTATCACAAGCGTCTCTTCGCTGCACAAAATCGCGTCAACCAATCCGAGGTAGATCCCGGGTTAGCTGAACAGAAGAACGCATGGAAGTGTAAGCAGAACAGAGTGAATGGCGCTTTTGGCGATCTACACTGACACTTTCTAGCATTGGCTGAGGGAGCGAACGATGATGAAGCTGGCCTCGACAACCTTGATGATGGACAGTCGCATCGCTACAATCGCTATTTGGCCGAACATGAAAGGGTTGGAGGTGGTCGTGGGGCTCGAGGCGGAGCAAGAGGAGGGTTTCAAGGAGGTTTCGCAGCAGGTCGAGGTTCCGGACGAGGTGGATTTCAATTCCAACATGATCTACCAGCTCGCCTTGAGTTCAAAGCTAACACAGGTTATGCTTCTGGAGACGCACGCGTGGCAATGCCACAACAACACACACCTTCGAGAGGCAAAGCACCTTTAAGAGGCGGATTGTCTATGCCACTGACTTTTGAGAACCACGTTGTGTCATACCCTGGTCGAGACGTTTCGCGCTCATTGCCTCACAATGTAGCAGGCTCGAGCTTCTCGAATGGTCCACGGGATTCACCCCAGTCACAGCATAACTCGGGTTTGCAATTCAACAAACATCAGCAGACCAGCCTGCAATCTACTCCTACTCAAAGTGACCATCATGCACAGCAGAGTGCTGCCGAAGGTCGCCGTCTCGACATCGGCAATCTGGCTTATGCAACCTCAGATGGGGACTTCAAAGAGTTCTTCAAGGGGTACCTTGTGTAAGTAGCGAGCCTGGAACCGCGTTTCATTCTTTAAGTCACTGTTGCTAACATGGTGACATAGTGAAAGCACTTTAATTCCCATGAATCCTCGTACCGACAAACCCGTCGGTTACGCCTTTGTGGACGTCTCCACTCCCAATGAGGCTCAGCGCGCACTCATCGAGCTCAATAGCAAGAGCATCCTCGACCGCAAGGTCTCAGTTCAGCTTGCCCGCATCGAAGGTCAGGGACAAGTACAACAGCAGGGAGCTACGCCAACTCCAAGCAGAAGGAACAGAACCGCCTCGCTCACTTCTGGGCCATCTTTGTTGCGACCACCCATCGCCCAATCTGCGCAGCAAATCCAGCAGCGCATTGTAGCAGGCACGAGGAGAGCAGCAGGGCACGTGGTTACGGCTGAGCTTGCAGATCCGTCGTCGTTCTTGCTAGCGTGCGACAATTTCCGCAAGACTGCAACCGAGTCAACAGGCAACAATGCTGCAGGAAGGCTTAATGCCACAACGGTCCCGACACAACCGACTGCAGCTACATCTGTGCAAGAAGCTTCTGACCCCAGAGACCTGCAAAAAGCGCGCGACAATGTGCTCAAGACTGCAATGGACTTAGCAGGCAACAACGCAGCAGGAAGACTGAATGCCACAACGGTCCCGACACCACCGGCTACAGCTACATCTGTGCAAGAAGCTTCCATCTCCACCAGCGTACAAAGTCGAAGACCATCTTGGGCTAGCGTGACAAGCACTGCAGCCAGCAGGAGTAGACCTGTAAGAGCGGTTCTTGAACTTGCAAATCCGAACGATTGGCTTCGAAAGCGTGATCAAGTTCTTGGTCGTGGCAGCACTGCTAACACGAAGCTTGATGTCTCACAGAACCAGGACAAGCTTGCGTCCACTACTCCACCCGCAATCGTTACTACTCCAGCAGGATTGGCAGCTGTCTCTCATGCAACAGCTGTCGTGGCGCAAACACCAGCTAGTCTGTTTGCAGCAGATCGTGCAATCAAACCCGGCAGTACTTCACAGCCATCCGCTACTGCTACAGTGCCACCCCCGCCCGTTCCATCAGTCACAGCATTGAGCACATCAATCCCAGAAGAGACTCCAGAGGCTACTCGAGCTGATTCTGTACTTGGCAATCACGAACCGGTAAGTTTCACATCTCATCACAGTGACTGTGCTTTAAGGTGTTCGTCAGCCTTCCACGGCTCGCTAGTCAAATTGTGCTCCGCTACGACGCCCTATGGCTGTAACGTTCGCCCTCCTCGTCATTTGTATTCTGACAAGTATCGCTAACTTCTTCCTTTAGCTTATCTCGTTGGTGGATGAAGTGAAAGAAGCTCCCAAGAAACCTGCAGCACAAAATGACCTTTTGGGCTTGACCTTTGGCGTGCAGAAGATTGGACTTCAGAGGTCGAAGTGGGCTAGTTAGAAGCGAATGTGAGAATGAATGAAGTCAGGGGTGATAGTGGGTGGCAAATCACATGTCGCACGAGCACACTACAATCTAAATCATCCAAACAACATGCTCTAGACTGCAGCAGGCCTCTTCGTACAACAATAACATCATGAGTAAGGTGATTACTCCATCACTTGACCATGCACGAATGATATCTCGGAATGCCGTCTGGCGCGGCTATTAGGTTTCTATGCCCCGATACGAGATGCACTCCACCTCTTGCGCGGGTGATCATCATCAGCGACATCGTACACGGCGTATGAGACGAGAAATATGAATCGTCAAGCTGCTCTCGTCCCGCACAGTTCGTGAACAATTACTCGCCATCTATTGGTCGAATAATGGCACTCCTTGTGATTGAGATGCAAGCCTTCTTCATTTTGCTTAAACCCTTGTGATCTCTTTTGTTTCTGCATTGTGATTCTGGCAAAGCGTGGTGGGTGTTATGTCTTTGGAGTGAATTGTCGAGAAAATAGCACTATAGCAACATCAGCCGCACACAGCTGCTATGTCTACTGCCGGCTATGGACCTGGTCTTATTGTTGCAGTTAGCGTGACTTTCGTCATCGCCACAGTCTTTCTGGTCCTTCGGTTTATCAGCAGGGCATATATTATGAGATGGGTATGGTGGGATGATTACCTTCTTGCCTCCGCTTGGATCCTGGCCGCTGCTGTATCAACACTCACAATTTATGCCGCTTCGCTTGGTCTTGGTCAGCACACAGTACACATTGCAAAGACCAACGTACTTCCACTCATGAAGGTTCTCTACGCCTTCAACATAACATCGGTAAGTCCTTGTAAGAACGCTACGAATGTAATGTACTAATGCGTCAAAGTCTCCTGCTGTATGTCCTTGTAATCTCATTTTCAGCATCATTCACTAATGAACTAAAAGGTGTCGATGAGCAAGCTCTCTGTCTTGGTAGGTATTGTAGCAATGCAACTGCTAGGATATCGCATGCTGACTAAATGCTTGTTAGACCTATTATTTACACCTAGGCCGCACCCGTACCAACGACGTCTTCCGCTGGTCAACAATAGCCACAATCTCGCTTGTAGTGGCTTACACACTCGCCAACACAATCATCGGTATTATACCTTGTCGACCGGCGGCATATTCATTCATTTGGCCTCGACCAAGTACCGCTGGATGCATGAATGTTCTACAAGTGTTCTCTGCATTCTCGCCAACAAACATACTTTCAGATCTTCTTATTCTCTTCCTGCCAGTACCAGTCATCGTACACGACCTGCGACTGCCTCGCAAGCAGAAATGGGCAATTTTCATAACACTCGGATTCAGCGGATTCCTTGTCATCCTTGACATCACCCGGATAGTTCTTTTGCAGCAGAGTCTGAACAACAATAATATGCAGATGGACTATACATACAATGCAGCACGTCCTATTATGATCACGGTGGTAAGTGCACTGTACACCGCTAGCCCGAGGTTTCTAACCACATCCAAAGATCAACGTGAACCTCTCTATAGCGGCTGCTTCGGTCATAGCCTTCAAGCCACTTGTCACTCGTATATCGCCGTGGTTGCTCAGGTCTGACAAGGCCTCGCCAGAATCTTCCGAAAGCGGAACACTGGTAGACGAGACCTCGCCTTCGCAGGATTCTGAGGAGGTTCAACAACTCTCATTCGCCGAACACGCATTCTTAAACAAGGCGATCTCGTTCACTGCAATGTTAGAACCAAGTGGTGATGAGAAAGCAGTGAAACGTCGTCGAGTATCAGGCACGAGCTTGGACTTCGTGGATGTCCAAACCCTGCAACCCCTAACTCAGTTGACTATGAAAGAGTCAATCAAGCCGTTGCTCAACGTGGCGCCTTTGTTCTTCTTTTGTGGTCTGATCTACTCTTTCAATGATATACTGAACTTCGAAGGCCAGAGCCAAGGTAAGACTGCTGACGCGTTCGTGTTGTACATTGTCACTAATATGTCTCGCAGGATATATCACGCTTCAGACAGTGGGAACCAATCACGCACTCTACTTCGCTGGATACTTATTCATGCCTCTGACACTGGCTTACTGGGTTCTTTCCCGGTTTGGGTGGAGGTGCTGCATCATCACGGGTCTCTTGGTAACAAGTACTGGTAATCTGTAAGCAAGTTTGAGTGCGCGTCTGATCATGCTTGATCACTGATTCTCTCTAGTGTCTTCTGGCCTGCCGGTGTCTTCCTCAGCCAAGCCGGTATAATGGTATCTTATTGTCTGGTTGGTTGTGGTTGTGCAATTATTGCATCAGCCACGAGCACATACTGCCTTCTAGCTGGTCCACCCCAGTATGCTACATCTCGCTTGCTTGTCATGCAATGTGCTCAAGCATTCGGCTCAACACTGGCGGCGGGTGTGGGTAACGGTGTGTTTCAAAGAGGTGTTCAACTTCCTGAGGAGAAGCTGGATCAGATCAACCTTTCGTATCTGGTAAGTCAATCTTATAAGCAAAAGCATAATACATGGGCTTTCTGGAACAAATTTTGTACTCGGGAATATAAAAGTCAGCTGAATGTTAACGGTTGCTACAGGTGTTCTGCGTATTCGCATTCTGTTTAGCCTTTTGGTTCCAGGTCACCAGATTGCCGGAGACGACTGAGGAGGAATTGGAAAAACATGCCAGCTTGACACATGCGACGTACCTGCACGACATTCAATCAACAAAAACGATATGGATTACCCTTGCTATATCAAACATGGTGCTCTTCGCGTTAGACGGCGTCGAGGAAGACGGCCATATCATAGCAATTGGCGACGGCGACGAGCAAAGCCTGGGCTACTATCTTTTCCTCATTACAGACAATTGCGTTAGCATTGCCTCGAGGTTGGCAACCGCCCTCCTCTGCCTCTGGATCAACCCCCGATATATGATGCTTGGTTGCGCCACTGGAACCCTTGTACTAACCACTCTGCTGAAATACCTGGCTACTGGCGCTGGAGTACTGCCGATATACCTAGCGAATCGCGCATGTCAGGCACCAATATGGTCGCTTATCTTTGCGATCGCCCTGCAGGCTATGGGCAAGCGGACAAAGCTCGCTGCTGTACTCCTCACTACTGCCTCTTGTGGTGGCGGTGTACTGCCCCTGATTCAGTATGCTGTCCAGGTCAAAGCCAGTGAGGCAAAGTCGGCTCTTGTGAGGATTGTACCGTTGGCTATCCTTCTCATCTTGCCCCTATACCTCAACTTGGTGCCCTTGGCTCGTAAGCAGGCAGACGGCGAGCCAGTGCTTGACTGCGCCCGACTAAACACGGCTAATTCCAGCGCACTACACATGCGCAAAAACGCGCCGCGAGAAAGAGTCGGCTGGGACTTTCTGACCTCAGCAGTCGAGACTGCTAATCAAGCAAGAGCGACGAGGTCGAGTGTTGATTTTATCACGTCGGCGTTCGCAGGGGGTGTGGATGATAATGTGGTGGCATTGGGAAGGAAAGAAACGAGGCCACGAAAGGCGTCGGATACGCTGACGTTTGTGACGAGAGCGAAGGAGGCGGAAGTACATGAGATGGAATTAAGAATGAGTCGTGCCGGTAGTGAAAACCATGTGCAGTATAAGAGGTGCTCGAATCACTAGAGTCTAGTATTGTTGAGTAGACTAACGACGTTTGTTAATACTCCTTCTGTCACTCAGTCGCTGTGCCACACTCAAGATGTTCATTCACTGGATCTTAATTTTGTTACTTGTCTTCTCCGTACGGTTGAATACAGGTGCAGATTGCAAAAGAAGACGTCCGAACGATGTCTACATTGTGTAACTTCTTCCCTAACGCGAGAGAAACAAGAACCACAAATGAACGTGCGCAAGCAAGAAACACAAATGAACATGCGGAAAGCAAAAGAAAGGTCGTACCCGGAATCGAACCGGGGTATCCAGAATTTGAATAACATCAGAATCTGACGTGATAACCGCTACACTATACAACCGCTAGATTGTGCATAATGTGCTCATTGTTAGTATATCAAGATCTATCCTAGCCAACTGCCAGTGCTTCTTGTTTACTGTACGAAAGTAAACAAACGCATCATACCAAGTCATTCAATTCATCACCACGTACACTCCAAATCTACTCAAAACCAGACACCATCACCATGGCACCCCGCATGACAAGAGCAGCAGCTAAGGCAGCAGCCGAAGCTGGTATCGATGTCCACGTCGATGACAATCACGACATAACCACGGACGCGCCTAAGACAGAAGCATTCTGGAACGATGAGACATCGCAAACACCAACAGAGGAAACCATAGAACGCTCTGTACTGGAAACACTGGATACGAACATTCCAATCGAAAGAGCAGATACTGAAGAACATGGAAAGAGGACAACTTTTGATAAGACAGAGGTCAATGCGCAACATTATGACACTGAAGCGCTGAGTGAAATCCCAGAACCATCCGATGCCATCCAACGACTAGAATCTCTCTTTCAAGCCCAGGTTTCTGATGAGGAGAATGAAGAAGCGACAATTGATGTCATCCTGTCACGACGCGGCTCTGCTTTTGTAGCGGATACTTTGCAATCAATGAGTAACGTGGATGTAGAACACAACAGTGATGAGAAGATACAAGATGAGCCTGTTGCTATGGAAGATAGCGGTCCTGTTACGGAGGCAGATAGTGCCAACCTGGAAGAAGGTATCGCGAAAGACAGGACTGCAGCTCAAATGGAGGAGCAGACGACAGAGCACCAAGAACCCCAAGGTCTGAGAGACCAAGCAAGCGCCACGATGGCTGCACAAGATGTGATCCCCACGGTCGGAACATCTTTGAAGGATCCAGAGTCTCATCGGGCACTCGTACAGAACATCACGCCAAAAGTAGAGCCGAAGCAAGTGACAATACTCACAGCAGAAGCTCTGGCTCAAGCTCAGAAGACTAAGTCAAGGTCTACCATCAGCGCATTACACACGCCCCCTCGAGTTACGAAATCGAACAAGCCTGTCACTAAGAGCACGTTCCAGCTTCCTGGCGAAGCCATCGCAACAAAACTCAAAGCACAACGCGAAGAACGTCTACTACGGATGGCAGAGGAGGAGAAGAAGCGGAAGGAATTCAAAGCACGACCTATGGCGAAGCCTACCAAGCCCCTGTTGTTCAAGGCAACAGTGACGAGTCGAGCACGGATGAGCTTGATGCATGAAAGGTCTCAAGATGTTGCAAAGCCAACAGATGCAATCGCTAGTCGCAGCAAACTATTAAGTAGACCATCTTTGCCCGCCACAAAGCATACTACACCAGGCAGACCATCCTTTGCAGTCAGCATGGGAACAGCTCGATTTGCTGCATCAACCAACTCTCCTCTTACCAAGTCCACCACGATATCAAAATCTCGACCTATAGTACGCAAGCAGAACACAGCGCGCTCGGCAATAGAGAACCAGAAACTCGTCTCTCGTGTAAGCGTCGCTGCAAAGACGAATGAAAATGTCGATAGGATCAGTTGTCCTCCGAAGAAGACCGTTCGTGCAACTGGCGCCGAGGTGTTTAGGCGACCTATGCTCCAAAAAGCAGAACAAGAGAAAGCGCTCAAGGAGAAGATTGACGCGCAAAAGAAGGCGAGGATGGAAGCTGCTGAGAGAAGCAAGAATCTGGCCAGAGCGTTTGCCGAGAAGAAAAAGAGCGCAAGTCAAGCAAGTAGCAGGAATGTCTCTGGAACGTTGATTTTCGAGGGAACTGAAGGCTCCGTCGCTACCACTGCTGTGGCCAACAACTGATTCCGAATCTGTGGTTGGCCTTCGACACGAAAGATTGACGAATAATGAATACGACGTGGAAATCAGGAGTTCATGGTAACTGGCTCGGCTGGCTATTCGGAGATGGACACCATGACGAATAACGAATAAGATGTGCGAATCAGGCATCCATGGCGAATGGCTCGGGGTAATCATTTTTCTTTTGGTCGAATTCTGTACTTTAGATTAACAAGCCGTATATATCTTTCTATTTGCACTCTTTTCAATGTCTTCGTTCCTCTGTGCAGACGGTGCTCTTTCTATTTGGCAGCTGCCTGGCATAGAGGTTGAACAACGACACCAGAAGATACTCATGTGTCAGAAACCTACTTTTAGTTGGGAACAAAGTGTACGACAACTGTGCTATCCATACTGCAGATATAATACTAATATTAGATTGCTTGTACTATTCCGAATAGAGCAGGAAATGTACACAAAAGAAGTAAATACCAATGCACACCTCAAATATTCCAACAGCCCAATCGCTCAACTCAACCAGTAGCAGTAAGGTTATGCTTACTCAACCAACTAGCCACATAATCAAATCCAGCAGTAGCATTATATCCAAACACCAATCCATGTCCCGTCCTCGGCTGAATATACGCCTCAAAGGCACTCGCATTAGGAAAGTTCATCTTGACGCCAGCAGGAATACTAGGCAAGCTCGTGCCAGTGGCCGTGCAATTACCGCCACAATACGGCAAGTCGCCATCACCCGTCATAACCAACACGGGGCCAGCGAAGTTGTTCATCATGGGCAAGGAACCGAGAGTGAACAGCTCGCCTTGTGTCACGGGCTGCTTGGTTTGCTCGGCGTAGTACAAGATCCCCGTGTCGAAGTAGGGAGGCAGGAAGAATAGGTATTGCAGTGCGCCGACGTTGGCGTTGGTGACGTAGCCATTTGCATACGGCACGCCCGCGTTTGGGATTAACTGAACACCCGCGTAGAAATCGGTGAGTCCGTAAACCTGCGTCAAATAGTTGACGCCCTGGATGACATTGGGACCACCGAACCTCAGCGGCTGGTTCAGATTCGCAAGCTGGAAGTTTGCGCCAGCAGCGAAGTACCCGACGAACGACGCGTTCATGCTGAATCCGGTAAGCACAATGCCGTCAGAAATGGTTGGGTAAAGTGCAACAAGAGAGTAGGTTTGGGCGGAACCGAAGGAGTGCCCGACGTGAATGATGCGCGAGAAACCGGCGTGGTTGACGTTGGGCATGCTGCCGTTGCGAAGCATTAGGGTGAGTTGGCGGAGAGCTTGGACTTCGAGGAAGGATTGGAAGGTGTCGCGTGCGGCGGTGGAGTTGAGGGCGTGGCTGGATTCGCCTATGCTTAGACGGTCGTAGGCGAGTGTGGCGTAGCCGTGGGAGAGGGCGTTGTCGGTGTAGGAGTAGTTGTAGTTGTTGTAGGGCAAGTCCCAGTAGCTCTTATCAGACATCAGCTTTGATCTCTGCCTATACTCAAATGTTTTACTCGTAAAATACCTTGTCAAATCCAATACCATGAGTCAACAGCTGAACAGCATGGATACCACTAGCATTACTGAAAGAAGGAACACAATATGTCGCTGAGATATTATACGTTCCCTCCGTAGTCCTAAATCCAGTGAAGGCAAGCTCTGTATAGTTCTGCCCTTGCCGTGTCATATTCTGCGTGAAAGTAGTGGCATCGAGGCTAGTGTCAATGGTGGCAGAGTTACCAAAGACGCCAGTACGGGCGCTAATAGTTACTGGCACAGTAAAGTTCGTGCATTGCTTGGCTGCAGCAGAGCCGGCGAGCAGAGCAATAGAGAGGAGACTGAATGTCATTTTAAGCTGGAGTCAACTAAGGAAGCACAGAACATGTGACGAGAAACGAAGGACAGCTGTTAAGGGCATGGAAGAGGATCTTAAGTAAGGAGCAATGGAGCGATGAGCCGAAAGGTTTGGAGAAGGTTTCGTTACGACTCTACTGCCCGCATCGCCAAGTGAATGACGACGTGGGTGAAGGTGTATGAAGTCAATCGTGGTAGCATGAGCACATCACCATCTTCCATGTAGACTCCATTGGCTATCAAGCCGGAAGCCGGAAGCCAAAATTGCATTGGGGAAGAAGATTCAAGCACATTTGAGCCTTTTCCGGTCGTCCTTTACAATTGTACTGATGGGCAAAGGGGAGACGTTTGAGCGTTACCATGTTCTATATCTGTATTTGACATAATATCTAATTATATTGGGCAAAGGCAGAGGTCTAGAAGTCGATCATCGTCGTCAATATAAAGGTTGAACGGGCGGAGTTGAAGCGGGGAAGTGTCAAAGTTTATTGGCGATCGTCATATTGCGGGTGACGATGACAGGAAATCATTGAATAGGAAGGAAAAGAGAGGTTCGTATCCTGGGTATCTACGTATGTAAGCCTCGCTCATAATGTATAATATTTGCTTGATCATGCACCACCCGATTGCCTCTTACGAGCTGCTCCAGAAACAATCTTGACAGGTTTTCCTCCATTACGACTAAGAATCGACCCTGCCATGGCTACAGGCTTGACGAAAGGTTCTTCCGACAAAACAGAGGCGACGTTCTTCACTGCAGCGACTTCCTTGACTGCATGAGCAGGAGTGGCATTGTAGGCGATATCGTCCACATCGGCATAATCATCCTCATCGTCGTCCTCAGCATCAGCAAGTCCAGCAGCAGCCATCTTCGCAAGGCGATTTGCATCAGATGCAACTGGCTTCAGATGAGAAACACTCTTACCACCTGTACTGAGTCTGGGCGCTTTAGAGGCAACACTCTTGCCGCCTGTACTGACTCTGGCCTTTGTAGTTAGGGGTTGTAATATCTTTACTCGGTTGTACCTTTCTGCCGTCTTTGTAGTTTGCAGGCAGCTCGTCAGGAATATCCTCATCGTCTTCATCGGCGCGCTGAGCCTGCCATGCTGACACGCGACGACGTCCTGATCTGCCGGTGCTTGCGCGAGGTATGACTTCCAGGTCTCCATCGTCATCAAGTTGTGCTGTTTCATCATTGTCTGAGTCGATCTCCAGCTCTTCGTACTCGATGTTCTTCTTATTGGCATCCTTGCCAGTAGATTTGCGGTCACGCCGACGTCGACCACTTTTGAAGTCGTCGTCAGGTTCCACTCTGACGCGCACCTGTTTCGATTGCTTATCTGCTGTTTCTAGCACTGCTTTCGCAAGAGCTTGTGGCGGAGGAGCCAGATCAGATTTTAGTAAGTCATTGCCTGCTTTCTGGGGTTGAGACACCGCCGACACGATGGGATTGCGGTTGCGTGTATGAGGATTCGCTTGCAATCTAGCAAGCACATCACCAGGTACGGGCAACTTGACCAGTCTGGACTTGCCCTTCAATGCGGCATGCACTTGAATGAAGCGACCTTGCTTTCGAGCTTCTTCCAATGCTTTTCGTTCCTGTTCTTTGCGGTACTGCTTAGTTGCACCACTGACTGGAAATGCAGTATCACGATCCTCGGGTCTGACACGCTTTCTAGCAGGAACTCTTAGGATTTCATCATCTCCGCTGGTACGTTTGCGCTTGTTAGAAACTTGGCTCGGCTCGGCGTCGTCAAAGTCTGCATAAGAATCTTGTGTAATGGAAGGGTCTTGAAACATGACAGCAGACGGTGCCACGAAGCCATTGTGTACTGCAGGAGCATATCCAGGATAGTCCATATCGTTACTAGTCTCATCTGGCGATTGCGCGACTGGAGGCAATCTGGGATATACCGATGTTGTGCCTCCCAATGCAGGATCGATAACTGAGGCATCGAGTAAAGGATCAATCACGCTCTTGTCGTAGTGAATGTGATTGTCGTCTTCCGCATCACTGACGAGCGGATCCTCTACCATAGACATTGCGAGCTTCGCTTGTTCCGCTTTTTGTTGACGCTCCAGCAGTCTAGCACTATCAATAGGTGCATCCTTGCTTGTCTCCTTCAACCACTGGAGGTTGGAAACACTGAAGTCTACCAAGCTCTCTACACTACGTGCATCAGCCACCTTTTTAGTGTCATGACCAAGAAGTGTTCCTTTTGGCTGATATGGAGCCTGTCGCAGGTCTTTACGACAATTGCCGGCACCGCATATACCCAAACAGTGAGGACAATTCCAGTTAGGATTGGCCATGACATCCTGCGGCATAAGATCATGGGCCCTGAACAATGAACCGTAGCACCACCAACGTTTACACTCACACTCGGCCATCTTCCATTTCTCATGTCGGTGCTGGCATACATGGCAGGCATGTCTAGCGTTCTTCCAGGCCTCCGATCTCCGCTTCTTGGCTTTCTTGACGGTGCCGTCATCGTTGACTTCGATTTCTTCCTCCTCGTCCTCATCTTCTGGTTGTTGTGTCTTGTTAATGTCGACCCAAGGTCGCTTTTTGAGCTGCTCCTGACAGATTTGGGCCAGTGTCTTCTTTCCGTAGCGTTGTCGTTCTTCTGCTAGTGGTAGTGGTGAATCTGGCTTAGGCTTCTTCTCAGTCTCTAAATATTGTCTCCGCCATTGCTCATATTTGTTTGCAAGCTCTTTCCATCTGAATTGTTCTGTCCACTTGAGCTTGGATATACAGCCGCAGCTTCTCCCCATGCTATAGCACTCCATACAGACATCGTACGGCTCAGGCTCGGTCGTGCCTAGAGCAACGTCACAGGTAGGACAGGACAGAAAGCGATTGAAAATGTTTCCGCGACAGTAAGCACAAGTAATGTTGCTGTCGAATGGTTCCAAATGCACATTCTTCTCGTGGGATTCCGGTGCGAACATCTCCGAGAGCATGATGTCCTTAAATAAGTGAAACAGCTTGCGAAAGTCCTTCTGCAATTGCCGAACTTTTGGGCTTTGACGAATGGCTGCAGCGTCCTGTGGCGAGGAAGCTGTTTGTTCTTGGTCTTTCGCCCGCGCTAATAGAGATGAATATTTCTGTAGAGTGTAGTAAATGATGGCTTTGTTCTTATATTGCTCATCGCGGCACACCAGCTTGGCATTAGGCAGAGCTTCTTTCATAGCAAATTCGAGAGTCTCAACTGTTGTTCTGTTCCATGCCACCTTCATCGTTCGAGTACCTCTATTCCAGACCTGGTGAGGCGCTAATGGTGGTATGAGGATGAAGTCACCAGGTCTTTGCTCGACAACATAAGTTGTGAATGGCGCCTTTTTCCAGGCGGCGACCTGCGCAAAGTGATTCTCGACCTCGATGTCGTGTCCAAGAATTGATAACCAGTATTCCTGGACCGAATGCCTATCCTTTGACTCAGTCATGAACCAGATTGACGATCCTTGGTGTGCTGGTTTTCCATCCTCATCGACAACATCCGATGCTTCAACCATGATGTTCTGACCCAAGCTACCACACATTTCCTTGTGCGCCGGTGTGTATGTTCCTTCATGACCAATGTAGCACATCAGGTTCATAGCTCTCATTGACGCTGGCAAGCTGCTCATGAGATCACCAGCAGGCGCAATACCACGACCTTTCCTTTTTCCTCCAGTAGGTATCGTTTCATCAGCAGCTCCTGGCCCGCCAATATCACCAGTGTTCTCGTTCAAGTAGACCAGATTTGGTGGCAGAGCTTCTCGTAGCTTGTCCCACCAGACATCGGGACAATCAATGTCTTTCAAGTATACTCGCTGTCGATCTTTCTCCTTGTAATTGTCCGGCTTCTCAAAGTATTGATCCGTCAGTTTCGACATATTCCTCAAGTAATGCGCCATAGTCAGAGGGAGGGGTTCACTCTTGGTGATATTCCGCGCACTTTCAACTCTTTCGCCGACATTGTCCTGTAGCCACTTTGGAGAGAAGGTCCAAGGATCGAGACGAGATTGGTAACCATCGATGACAAGAGGCTTTCCACCGATGATGACATGGAGGAGGACTAGCTTATCAAAGGCGTCCATACCTTGCTGGTCTATCATGTCACAGGAGATGCGGTCAACATAGGTGAAACTCGGCGTCTCTTCGACAAGGGCGCTCAGGTCGAAATGTGGTGAAATGGGGTCGAAAGACGCCCGCGGTCGTGAAGCAGGCATGTCGAGGTTGGAGGAGGGGAGGGTAGAAGCCAAAGAGGCAGTGATTGGATAGATGGGTGCGCCAACCACTTAGCGCGTGAGAAAGACCTCCCGGCACGCGAAGATGTGTTGATGTAAAAGAGATGCAAAGATGATGAAGATGGAAAGTGATAGGCGTGTTTCAGAACCGCTGATCGACGCGAAGTTCTGGGTCACGCGGCACTGCCCTAACTTTATATTCAAATGCTGTTTCAGACTGAGATCTTCATCGAACAACATCCTTCGAGGAAGAAAGCCAATAGTGGCAAGTGCAGCAAATCTAGCAGATTGACATAAGAGAACCAGGAAAACAAAGTGACTAAGATTTGGGGGTACCTGTCGTAGAAGAAGAGAACTATGCTGGCCTCCAGGTCGGCCGCATGGCTACACCACCCTGGATTGCATCTGCAGCGGACCAGTGTTCAGAGTGCAGACAGATTGATGCCGTGTACTGTCTTGCAACGGATACCATTCAGCAGAAATATATCATCCTTTCCACGAAAACATCACACATTGCTTGAGAGACGAAGTCAGAAGAACACATTACACTCTCCTTGTCAATACCGAAGACACATTACTACCACATCCACCACCCTACAAACGACGACAGCCGCCACTCCACACCCCACGCCAGTCTCTCCAAATCTCCCAGCCTACCACCCACCAACAACCGGCCTAATCTCCTACCTCCCCGCCCCACTAATCCCCTACGCCGAACTCTCTCGCCTCGATAAGCCAGCAGGCACAATCTACCTCTTCTTTCCCTGTCTTTTCAGTACCCTTCTCGCCGCCTCTCTCACCACTCCCATCGCCGCACCAGCTACAGCCCTCGGCTACTCCCTACTCTTCCTCTCCGGCGCCCTGGTAATGCGAGGTGCCGGCTGCAGCATCAACGACCTCTGGGACCGCGACTTCGACCCGAAAGTTGCTCGAACACGGTTACGTCCGATCGCCAGAGGCGCTATCACGCCATTCCAAGGACTTGCATACACTGGTGTACAGCTCTTGACAGGGTTGGGCATATTAGTACAATTCCCATTCCAATGTCTATTCTACGGCATTCCCTCTCTACTCCTCGTCGCAACATATCCCCTCGCGAAACGCGTAACACATTACCCGCAGTTTGTGCTCGGACTCACATTCTCCTGGGGCGCCATGATGGGGTTTCCCGCACTAGGCATCGACCTTCTACACAACACGCCCGCCTTGTACGCTGCAGGCGCGTTATACAGTTCCTGCGTCGCTTGGACGGTCCTCTACGACATGATCTACGCACATATGGACATCAAAGACGACGTGGCCGCGGGTATAAAAAGTATAGCGTTACGGCATGAAGCCAACACAAAGGCTGTGCTTTCAGGCCTCGGCGTCGTGCAAATCTCGCTATTAGCTGCTGCAGGCGTAGCGGCTGGGTTCGGACCAGTATTCTTCATAGGCAGTTGTGGTGGTGCTGCTGTGACGTTGGCGACGATGATTTGGCGGGTCAAGTTGAAGAGTGTAGCGAATTGCTGGTGGTGGTTTAGGAATGGATGCTATTTCACTGGAGGTGCGATCAGTGCGGGATTGTTCGGAGAGTATATGATGAGGAGGGAACAGGAGATGGAGAAAGAGGAGAACCAAGGTAAGCTGGTTGTATGAGCATGGCTGGCAGACTCCACACTACAGCATAATACTCTTCATGGTTTGAAGTAGTTGCAGTACACCTTAAACCATACAAAGTCGAGATTAAGTATTCCTCGTTCTTGTGATCAAAGTGACGAAGTTGACCGGCACGAATTACACCAATTCTATGTCCATTGCTAGCCTGGAGGATATGCGATACCAGAAAAACACACAGTCGGGAAGAGACAGTTCTCTGCTCGTATATGACGCGTTCACAGTCTGCTGGCACTACCCGCACCACCTCATATCCACATCGTTACTGTGAACAGGCCAGACCCGAAAATCACGTAACTTCTATTCGTTGTGACGGAACAAAGCAAGGCCCAGCGAAACCGAGCAGTTTGAAAGCCTGATACGAAAATAACAATGGTTACACATGGTTGTTACCGTATTAATCTCTACGTAAGCTGACAGCGCCTACTTTAGTCGAGACGCGAGCAGCCAGTAGCAACCATCGACGATTACCTAGAGAACCTGAATCCGAAGATCATGAACGTGTTCTTTGTGCGAGGGGCATGGAGAGATGTACATAGAAACGGCAAAGCGAGCGCCTTAGGGCTATTCTGGATGTCTACAATGCAAACAAGCGACGAACCACCAAAATACCTAGTAAAGCTCAACAAGACGGTATCTCGTGTACTACAGAATCGGAATACGGCATGAACTGCTTGAGCCCTCGCTATCTAAAATGTATCAGCACTCCACACAATACAACATACAGATTGACGACACCGTCGGCGAGATGACTTGGTCTGGCAGCCGCCAGGACGTTGGGTGAACGTTTTAGACTTTCTGTTAATGGCATTCTGCACACTCATCAATCAGCAATGGCCACGCAGAAAAGTGGCGGTTTTGTCACTAGCAGTACAGTTCGCCTGCTAACAGGCAAAGTTATAAACCTTCTCCCGAACGTCGAGCAGTTCAAGCTACTGTAAAAGTTTCCGGTCTTTGCAGCGCCGCCAGTCCCCAAACCTCCCTCTTCGACTCCGCTCTCTATAAGACGATCAAAAGAAGACTCTCTGTGGGATCTAGTTACGTTGAAGACCATAGATACGGAGAGTGGGTGCCCTTACAATTGACAGCAGAAGCGGCACTTGCCGCAAAGGGCAAGACGTTTAGCAAACTGGTGTCTCAGGCACTACAGAGTCAGGATACAGCATAATCCTTAGGAGATTCGCTTTCAAAAGTGCTACGAGCACTTCACACACTACCTGGTATTATGACGACGGCCATTGACTGGCTCGGAATGAGGCCCGACAAGAGGACACCGTCAACCGACGACCGTCCTGTCCTGTTCGTCAAACGTCTTAGACAGGTCTTTGTGTTCGATGCAAACGAAGAGTCCAGAGCACCTCAACCAAGTAACTAGGACGATCTGCTGAGACAGCTGGGATGAGTCCGAGCTACGCCGGAGCTCTCTGACGGATGTTATTAAAACCTACAAAAACTACTCGTGTCTAGTGACTCGTGGGAAAGATGTATTCTGGGAGAGGTCTGCTGACACCACGCGCACCACGTCTTACACATTAGTACTATACTCAGCGAGCGGGTTATTTCAGTTCCCACTGAGTCGGAATACAGTATGCAACTTTCAATAGTTCGCTATAAGAGCCTGCCAGCACTCCACACAGCACTTGTTACTTCAAAGATCGAACCCATCTGGGCAGTCGCCTCTGAGATAGCCCTTTAATTAGGAAAAGCCATTGTCTGCCATCTGTACATTTCAGCGCCATGTGTCACATCCAACTCGCCACTACACCCAATCAGCTCGTGTAGAACCGACGAAGAGCTGTACGAAGAAGATCCGCTGTTCCCCTTCCACAGTGATTTCTGTGAAGAGGTCATCTCAAATCTGGAGTTAACCACCAAGCCCAGATACAGCCATGGATGAAAGTACGGCCGCCTAGAATTCAAATTAGCAGACATCAACGACATGAAGGCAGTAGACGACCGCGACCTCGGACGTTGGTTGATGTATGCTGCATATGGCGCGATTATCAAGTCGAATCGAGTCGGAACGCAGCATGAACGTTCAAAAAATTCGCCATCAAAGTTCCCCAGCTCTCCACACACCGCTTCTTATTGTGAAAATCCGCAAAATCCGCATCATGATACCCTAACAATAGCATCACTGTCAGTACAGCTGCACTCTCGAGCTTTGAAGATTGCGGTAATACTAGCTACGCCGCATTGCGGAAGGACGTGGTTGCACCAAAATCCAGTCGCCGGATCTTTGCGACCTACATACAATGCGACGTAGTCAGCAAGAGTCTCGAATAAGCTGTTGTTGCTAAGAGCCTGCTATCTTTACTGACATATGAGAAATGAAAGGTTTCTCTCCAACCCAGTGCTTACAGTCATCGTTGGACCTGCACAAGTCCGCTTCGCGGTACACAAGCCATTGATCGCGTCCGAGTCCGAGTGCTTCATTGGGGAGCGAAGCTGGACAATCTAGTGGAGACCTTACTCAATGCAAGGGAAACTGCTCGGCGGAATTTGGAGACCACGTCAGCACGTCGGGTTTTTGGTCACAGGGAAGACTATCGTGGCAATGTTTCGCTGGCTCTGATCGAAGAGTCCGCTGATTAACAGTTTGCAGCAATAACAGGAGTTGAGGAGTCTTTCAAACTACATATGCACTAGTCTACTGACTTTCCACCTACTTCCCAATCCCAGACCATGCATCATGCACGAACCAACTTTTATCATAAAACTCATAATCCACCATTTTTACCACCATATGAAATTTTCCCTCCTTTATGCCATGCTTTCTCAGTATCACCATCATGCCATCCCAATGCCTTAACCCCCAAGATGCCTCCACCCCTACACCGACTCAATCTCGCTGACATCCGTGTGACTATCCCCCGCCATACTCCTCCTCCTCGCTGCATTGCTGCCACTCGTCCCCGGAGGATCAAACTCCACGCTAGCGGCCGTACCGATCTGCTCCGGACGATCAAAGGGCTGCTCGAACCTCTGCCGAAGTCTGTTGATCTCCCTGAGTCGACTGCGCCAACTACTGACGTGCTCGCCTACACCGCCAGCATCTCGATTACTCCAGACATGACAGAAGACGCTAGCATTTAGAGCCAGCAAACGCACAAACGCTGGGAGACATGGTCCAGATATAATCTTCGTGGTAGCTGCAGCAGAGATGGCAGGGATACCTGGAGCCGTGAGGACGGCGACGCGGTAGAAGAGATCGCTGGATATGGATGGGATGCTGTTTGAAGTTGTTTCAGTAGCGTGAACTCCATTTTCGAGACCGTTGGCTGTGTTGGCCTTGTTCTGCTCTTCTCCACGTTTCTTCTCTTCAGCACGTCGAGCACGTTCGGCAGCGAACAGGCGAGTAGCGACAAACGATGTACGTGCCTCAGGCTGAATGACAATGTTGACGTAGTTGAAAGCAGAAGGGAAAGTGTTGAAATCGAATGGTCCACCAGAGTTGTTCCAAATGATGTTCACAAAGTCGTTGCCAGTATGACGTTTCTTGAGTGAGCACTGAGGGTCGTTCTGAAGATTGGTCGGCATCATGGTCGTGACGTGGAACACAAGCTCAGTAACTCGATTGCGCCAAGCGTAGGTAAACTTTCCGTCACTGTCGAACTCGCGGTCAAGACCTTGAGCATTGAAGGTAGCACCCTTTAGTTTGATCAAATCCCCTATACCACTAAGAAACTGTGTATAGTCTTCAGAGCCCATCACGTTTGCGAGAATTGTAACCTCGTCAGTCTGTCCCTCACCAATGTAGATGACCCCGACCTTATGGCCGTCTAGCGCCGGTATCCTATCGAATGTCGAGATTGCACGAGAGGTAGACTCGTCATCAGCCAGAGGAATTGGCAGGTCAATTGTTTCGTACACAATATGCAAAGAAGAATAGAACTCGGTCAAAACGTCATCTGGTGCAACCTCGACATAGTCATCAGTGTAGTATGCTTCAGGAACAATTCGCTGCTGATGTTTAGGGGTTGGTACCAGATTCGGTTGGAAGATGGCATGTCTTGTGCCAGAAGGACGACGACGAGTGATTTGGGATAGACCAGTACGACCAGCAGTTTCTACCGTCAGTATGCTTCTTCCGACGACCCAGCTTTTCTTAGCAACAGGACCATCCGCAGGCTTAGAAAAGTCTGGAATTGCCGCGGTGTCATCACTATCGGAGTACGTGATCCGGTAGAGGAAGTCCATGGTAACTTGGCCTTGTTCGTCCATACTCTGTTTACCATGCTCGTCTCGCATTCTAAGTTTTCGTGCGATTGTTTCTGCATGTCGAGGCCGTTCGCGTAAACTTATCGACATGAACCAAAACACTATAACGTGGTACGCCAGCGCATAAACGTACTGCGGCAGCTCGTCCGCCAGAGATCTGGTGACGTTAGCTTCGGGCTGAGGTGGTGTTCCACTACGAGCTGGCGTCAATAAAGCTCGACTGCTGCGTGCACTGAATCTATTCTGTCTCGCTCTTTGATCACGCACATATTCGAGATATCGAATACAGATGGAAAAGACATTTGAGTAATCTTCGTCCCTGAACTGAGAGAAGAGATGTTCCATTCGTGCCAATCCAGCGAGGAATTCTAGTATATGTACTGCCAGGTGGGCTTGAGTGATGACCTTGGCGAACTTCTGTATCACAGCCTCTAGTCTTCGTGTAATGTCCAGCGGCAGCTCGTGACAGCAGATTGATAGAGCATGAATGCAGATTTCAGCTGTCCGTTCACCTGTACCGACACCTTCCAAGAAGGTCTGGATCATGTTTTCTTTCGGGTCGTAGTTGGGTACTCTCTGAAGATAATCCTTGTAGCTGATGAGCATTGTCAAGACGTGGTACATGCATATTGCCACGTCAGACTTCTTTAGGTTTGTGTGAGCCGGCGGACTATGATACTCCTTGTGCATGATTTGGTGCATCAAAAGTTTCGTCAGATCTTGCACACGGTGCAGCGAATCAATGAACAGCGAATGATTGGTAAGTTGTGCACCTATGTGTACAATCATATAGCTGTAAGTCTCCCACTCCAGATCTTTGCGTTGCAGCATCGACAACACCAGCTCAAGCCAGATCTTGATTGGCAACACAACGCGTTGCTGTCCATCCGGCCCAAGCTTGTCTTCTGGTTTCAAATGCGAGAAGACTAAATGGCTTGCTCTGGTTGGTGGATCTTCGGGAAGTCCACGAGCTGTGCCATACATCCAGAGCGGGGGATTCGGTTTTGATGCGTGACCAAGTCCTCCTATGGAACTGACTGACCGAATGGGCTGACTTGCTCGTGTGGGGTGAGACGCTGCTGGCGTGCTCTGATTCTGACGTCTCCCGGTCGAATCGTTCGGAATAGGCCGGCTAGGCCGAACAACAGGGCTTACTGTGGCGTATAAACTTGGTAGAACGGAGTCGGAGGTCCGGCACAAAGCAGCTGCTACACTCTCACAACCTGTCTCTGGCAGGACGTAGACTCTACAGTCGCTGTCACTTCTGATGCGAGCCATGAGCTTCATAGCGACAATCCTGGCATCTGGAGGCTGAGTCGGACTATTGGCGAGATGGACAATAGCCGAGAACAGATCGAGAGTCCTCGATCCTGAGCGGTTGAGATTTCGCAAGAACAGCCTGACAAAGCAATCTGAAAGTATGACATTGCGACTGCTGCCAGATGTCCCGTGTTCATCGTTTTGTAACTGTTCTGGCGACTTCGGGCTTGGTGATTCGATCACCTTCTCGAAGAGAGCAGCCTTCAAGGCACGGAATATGTTGTCGAATAAGTCCTGGTCTTGTGTCCAAGTGCCAACATCCGCTGCTATTTGACACAATACTCGAAGTACCTCTATGTCATCTTCATGTGGTATCTTGTCAATCAGGAGCTTCATCAGGTGATTGGCATCGGGGTCGTTGAGAGCTTCAGCTGTGTTGTATGCATCATGTAGAGCCTTTAAGGCATACAGGCGTACGATGACGTCTCTTGGAGGATATGCGCAGAAGATGGTGTTGTTCAATTTCTGACACTTTGCAAGCCAATCCTCTGTTGGCGGAAACAAGAGCCGCTCGCCTTGGTGATAACGAATGACGCTCATGCAGCTATCATTGTCAAGGTCAGCAAGTAAATCGTGGGTTGCATCCATGACCATTGCTATGCGTTCAGAGTCATGTTCTTCACCCAGTTGTCGGAGATTGTCGAAAACTTGCTGGAATAGTACAGATAATTCGCGAGGTTGTTTTGACGTGATTTTGAGACGAGACCCCGCTATAGCCGAATCATGCGAAGGCTTCTCGCTGGTCGTTCCTTCCTCGTCCCACATTGTCGCTTTGAACAATATTCCACGAAGCGCCGCCCACTCTTCCTTCTCAAAGAGTGTCTGGCACATTTCACTATTTGACAAGATATCATTGACGAGCTCGAGTTTTGACAACATCAATTTTCTACTCTCCGTATCCGAGCTATGGTTCAGTGCTTTCAACAGATCTAGCAGTTGTGGTGGCTTGAGCCTACTCTCATCTCCAGATCTCACCAGCAGACGAAGCACGAGCACTGCTCCGCGAGTATTGTTCTTGTTTGCGCCACGTGATGTCGACTCAGCTTCAGCAGCGATATCGAGCAAGTCTTGCGTGGCCGCTATTGCGTAATGATTCTCCAACAGGATATTGAGAGTGCGCGTGGCTCGCTCTTGGAGGGAGCCCTCCTGCGTGTACATGGCACACATAATCTCAAGACAGCCGCGAATGACTGCACGCGGGAGTCTGGCATAAGTGATGAAAGCATCGACGATATCCAATGTCTTACGCAACTCGTCTTCTCTCGATGCTACGCGTGCAACACTGAGTACTGCCTCAACAAGGGCTACTCTGTCGTTTCTTTCAAGTACCTTGGCATTGAACTTGGTAATAGCCAAAACAAAATCGAGTAGTTCTTCGAGATACTCATGTAAGAGAATGATACGCTGCGTGGCTTTTGCATCCTTTGAATCTCTCCTTTTGTCTCTCAAGTCGTGAATCTTGTCCATGTTCTGCTCGATGAGCTTCACTGTGAGTAATGGCACGAAGACTTCAATGTTTTCCAGATATCTTCCCTCAATCGTCAATTTCCTCAAAATGTCGATGCGATAAGGCATTGCTACACCGCGATCATCGGACATGATAGCTTCAATGAACATCACTCTCTCGCGGGCTATCAATTTCTTGAGCATAACACAAGCGGCAAGTAGATTGTAACCTGTTTCTAGGGCGTTACTGTTGTTTTCGAGGTATACCAGATCTTCGGCTCTTGCCCATATAGAAGCAACGTTAGGTACTTCATGTTTTGTCATGATGCTTGTGATGCGCTTCGCCGCACGCAGCCGATCTTGTGTGTCATTCCCTCGGCTCAACAGGTGTACAGCCTGCCTCAATTCTGGAGGAAGGCCAATGAAATCCTTGTCTTGGAGTGGCTGGCTAGCGAGATCGCTGGTGTCGGCCATCGTTTTGCGGTACGCTATTCGTGCCCGCTCAACTGGAGGAGGTGTTGCAGCAAGGACATCGTTTGTGTAGGGAAAGGCGAGACCTTGGGTAGTAACAGGAGGGAGCGAGTTCCGGTTCTGCCTAGTCCCAGTGAGAGTACGGAAAGCATCGAGCACTATACCCGACGTGGAAGTTTTGGGCTTGGGCGACCTTGGGTCGAGATCTTGATCTTGCGACATGATGGGAACACCGTGTGCGTGCGAATGGTCAATGATGACTCGGAAGGTACGTGAGGAGAGATGATATCTCAGGTTAGGTGGAGTGATTGTATCTCAATGCTCATGGTGAGTCATCGAGTGCGAGAGGATGCTAACTGCGCAACTGAAGTCAGCAAAACCCAGTCAATAATGTGAGTGTCAACACATGACATCAGCAAGCACGAGGAAGGCAGGAGCAGAGCGGTAGTGGTAGTGGTAAGGTAGCGAGGAGGTACTGGCGGTGGTGTGTGGTGCGCCAAATTGATTTGTGTGCACTGTCGCGCGGATGGTGCAATGTAGAATCTCTGAACGATATCAAGTGAGATTCTGATAACGTCAATAGAGTGACGAATGCGAGATACACAATGTGGGCTGTCTGGGGCGGGGCAGAGATTAGATAAGATTCCGAAAAAACTTGACAAAGAAAAAGTACTCGTGTGGAGCATGCCGGAACCATCGTTAGACGAGAATAGAGCTCGAGACAGAGACATATCTCAAACTGAGAAGCTAGCGATGCTACATTATTTTAGAGATGCTAATTTGTGAGATGCGATGTGTGCGGAGTGCCGGAGGGAAATTCAGAGGTCATTGTAGATCGATGTTTCAAAGTTCTTAACCGGGTTCTATTCAAGATTACAACACGCTAGTAGTACAAGGTACAGATGAGGGGGTTACTGGACATTTTATAGGCAAGAAGATCAGCTAGAAAAAACACAAATCCCACATAACATGATGAGGGATATTATATTGCTTAGCAGAAATAGCAAATGCAAAAGATGGTGTGAGGAGTGTCGTCGATAAGGCTGATCCTGCAGTGCTGATCTCTTTTTTTCAGGGTCTTCGATCGACTTTTGAGCCTCATACGTGTTTCAGAATCACTGAATCTAAGCAGTATGAGGAAGACTTCACATATTCATGCAATGCGCCCGATCTGGGGCCATGCGCCTCGCATACGGTCACTATTCATCCGCCGGCGCACTTTCGCCACTGTTCAGGACAATACAAGGTAGACTCCTACTTTGCCGCCTCATTTCCATTATCTCTAATCGTTGATCAGAGCTGCTCTAGCACCAAATGAGTACGACGTCCTGGTCATCGGCGGCGGTCACGCCGGTGCAGAAGCCTCCACTGCAGCAGCTCGTGTTGGTGCTCGCACAGCTCTCATCACACCTTCAATCGCCAACCTCGGTGTCTGTTCCTGCAATCCATCTTTCGGTGGTATCGGCAAAGGCACAATGCTGCGTGAGATCGATGCGCTCGATGGGGTTGTTGGTCGGACCATAGACAAGGCAGGCGTACAGCTCCGTGTGTTGAATAAGAAGAAGGGACCGGCAGTCTGGGGACCGCGTGCGCAGATCGACAGAGAAATATACCAGAGAACGATGCAGCAGGAGATCATGGGATACAAAGCTAGTGGGAAGGGCGATTTACAAGTGCTGGAAGGAAGAGTAGCAGACATTGTCGTCGAGAAAGAGGACAAGGGAGGAATATATGAATCTGGCTTGCAAGCAGGAGTGGCCATGCAAGGTAGACAAGGCACAATTGTTGGATTGAAGCTGGAGAACGGTGAGGTCATCAGAGCGAAGCAGGTCATCATCACGACAGGCACATTTCTGGGTGGAGAAATACACATAGGAATGGACGTGTTTCCATCTGGAAGAATGGGAGAAGCAGCTACATTTGGGTTAAGCAAGTCGCTGAAGGATGCCGGATTCAAGCTGGGAAGACTCAAGACTGGGACGCCACCTCGACTATCAGCCAAAACGATCGACTTCTCCATACTTGAACCCCAGCCTGGTGACGAGCCACCAACACCATTTAGCTACCTCAACTCTCGAGTTTCAGTGGAAGACCAGCTACTATGCTATGCAACATACACAAACAACGCTACGCACGACATCATTCGTGCAAATCTTCACAAATCCATCCATATTCGGGAAACTGTCAAAGGTCCACGCTACTGTCCTTCGTTAGAATCCAAGGTCATTCGATTCTCAGGTAAAGACCGCCACATCATCTGGCTTGAACCCGAAGGATTCGACAACGATGTGATCTACCCCAATGGCATTTCAATGACCGTTCCTGCGGAAGCTCAGGAAGCTATGCTCAAAACAATTACTGGACTCGAGAATGTGAAGATGCTGCAGCCAGGATATGGTGTCGAGTATGACTATGTCGATCCACGATCTCTACTGTCATCACTTGAAACCAAGGCTATCAAAGGTCTCTACCTAGCTGGACAGATCAACGGCACCACTGGATATGAAGAAGCAGCTGGTCAAGGTGTAGTAGCAGGTATTAATGCAGGTCTGGCAGCTCTAGGCAACAGTCCGATGCCATTCTCCCGCGCCGATGGATACATTGGTATTATGATCGATGACCTCGTTACCAAGGGTGTAAGCGAGCCCTATAGGATGTTCACGTCTCGTTCGGAATACCGCATGACCTGTCGAGCTGACAATGCAGACCTGCGTCTTACTCCTCGTGGTCGTTCCGTGGGTGCTGTGAGCGATGCACGTTGGCGTCAGTTCCAAGACGAGACTGCACAGATGGAGGAGCTGAGGATCATCCTGGAAGGCAAGCGCATGAGCGGAAATGCATGGTCAAATGCAGGTGTCGGCAATTCATCCAATCCTCACCATCATTCCGCATTCGACCTGCTCAGATTTACTGGATGCGACATGGATGTGCTATCCAAGCATTTTGGTGCTTCTATGAAAGGCTTCGACTCGAATATCAAGAGGAGGGTCGAAATAGAAGGTGCATACGCTCCCTATGTGGCTCAGCAACGTGACCAGATGCACAGGTTTGCAAGAGACGAGGTGATTGCGCTGCCACTCGACCTCGAATATGATAGTATCTTTGGATTGAGCACCGAAGAGAAGAGAGCATTACAAGAACAGCGGCCAGAGAGTGTAGGTATGGCTAGGCGATTGGAGGGCATGACGCCGAGCGGAATTTTACGACTCGCTGCACACGTCAGGGGGCTTGGACGAAGAGCAACGGATCCGGGCAGCGCCACAGAGATGGATGCGAATGAAATGGCTGGACTCGAAACACGAGATGGAGCTGCGCCAGGCAGTGCTGTTCCTGTCGTGGCTGTTGCTGGTGCATGATTTGGTATTAGTCAAGGAGTCTTGGGACGGATTTCAAATGCATTTCCAGGTGTTTGGGGACCGATTATCACGACTACATATGATGGACTCTGGGATGGCCAATGTACAGGCCTGTAGCATATAGTTGTAACAATATTGCCACATACTATTGAACTTGGATACATTGGACTCATCAAATGCGAAGGACGGAGCCGGATCCGGCGCGTAATCTAACGCGACTTCAAGACAAGGAATTGTTATGAGACATCTTTCGCTCGTTACAACACTTCAGCCTTCACTACCACCTTCATTCGTCTATGAACGCATTATCGAATAGTTCGCGTGGTCTACGGTACACCATCCACGTTACATACATCGTTGCGCCATCAATTCATTCACGCCATGCATCCATCATAACAACAACAGCAATAGGCAGCTCATCTGCTCCTCTCCATGTCCAGACCTATCAACACACCTTATGACTTCTCCAACCTTAGCGATGACGGTGAGTGATGATGGTTTTATCGGGTGCTGCGTGTCCCTTGCGCTTCACATATAGTCAGATCTTTCAGCTAATGCTAATGTACGCATAAGACATCCAACTGCTCTACGACATTATACGCCAGGCTGAATCCTCAGATTTGCCTCCATTCCGCGCCCTCTTCACTGCCTATGATCGCATCCTCCGCGAATATGGCATCCAGCAAGATCATGACCAAATATACTTTCGCTTTTTGTTACGACTTGGCGAGACTAGAGGCGACTCATTGTTTGAGAGATTCGAAGGGCTGCTACAGAAACTCGGCTTCGAAATCAAGTTTGACGGCGAAGACGAAGACCCGCGCAGTGAAGTTAATGGCCACATTGGTCGTGAGCGCGACGGAGAACGGAACACCGCATACGCGGACGGACGCAAGAACAGGGTCGAAGAGGAAACACACACAACACGACCAAGTAGAAGAGCAAGCTTTGACTCGGCGTATGATACGAGGGATGATAGCAGGAGATCGGACATGGACAGACTCAGGTCATCACCACCACGACCGCATTCGACGGATATTATGCAGCGTCAACAGTACGTACAACAGAGACAGCACCAAAAACCAGCGCATGCACAAGATAGACTTCCTGAATACCAGCAACCACACGCGCAGGCAGACCTACCTACAAGAGGTCGGTTGAGGCAGAGAGGCGTATCAAGACAATTGAATGGCCATCAGAGAAAGATCTCAGTATCTCGTGCACGAGAGTACCAAGATGTACATCGACGTCCTGCTCCGAACGCACAAGTACATCCCAATCATTACGAGTCGGAGACTTCAGACGAAGCAGGGCTTAGCGAGCCCGATGATATGACTCTAGGCGAAGCAGCGCATCTACCACCAATGCAGTCTGCACCTATAGAAGCCGACTTTGCGCAGCTCGAAAGCCATGCTAGAATCCTTCGGTATCATCACTCAGCTGCTCACGCATTGGGCTTCTTCCACAACTGGCGCCGGCGTGCTATCATGAAGCACAACTCGAACGTGCAGCTCTACCAGGTCGCGGCGAATCATGATGCACGTACTCTCCTTCGTCAAGCCTTGGATAAATGGCACACTGCTCTCCTCCAGCGTCGCTATGAACAGGAGACTGCACGGTTCTTTGAGGAAATATCACGAAAAGCACAGCAGGCTCGAGATCTGTTCCTCCTTACTAAAGCTTTCACCCACTGGGAAGCAGCTGCACGCGAAGAGGTCATACGCACGAAAGCAGCACGACGGCATATACTTCGGAGTCGATACTTCCATGCTTGGCGCGATATCACAGTCACTAACGAAAACAAGGTCCGTTCAGCACGGACGAAGAAGGTTATGAACATATGGAAGAGAAGGACTGCTCAAGTACTGCAACATCATCGTGAAGCTGAGATCTCGAGAGAGAATACAGCAGTCAATCGCTACTACCGACACTGGTTCTGGCATTTCTGTGAGCAAAGAGCGCCAACATGGTACTCCACGAAGCTCAAGATACAATTGTTCGGCAAGTGGCTCGATGCAACAAGACAAGCGCGAGTGAGGGGAGCTTGGGCGGTCGACTCCAGAAATCTCGAGCTTATTAGGTCGACCACTGCACAATGGTCACGACGGTCAACCGTTGTGATGAAGAATCATGAACGTGCTGAGATCTTTCGAAGAAGATTGCTGATTGAACCGAACCTCGAAGTCTTGAGGACTGAGATGACTCTTTCGCCACTCTTGACTAGGATGGTGAGGGTCATGGACGCAAGAGTGGCGAAAGATGCATTGCGTGTGTGGATCACACGCCTAAGATCGGTAGTACAATCTGACAAAGTATACAAACTTCGCGTCATGAGAAATACCTGGTCAGCGTGGAATGATCGGTTGAGATGTCAGGCTTTGTCAAGAACAATAGATGATCGTATCGTCATGCAGGCCTTGTACAAATGGGTGCTAGCACAACGATTAAAGCTGTTTCAACGAGTGCGAGACGAGAGGCTGAAGTCGAAGATATACGTTTTATGGCTTAACGCGATGAACAATGTCTGTGCGTCACTCGGTATGGCGAAGTATCTGGCACAGCAATCACGAGATCGACGTTCAAGACGAACGGTGCTTGAGAAATGGTCGTCCAAATCACAAACACAAACTGCACTCATCGCACGAGCGGAGACCATGTTAGAATCGAAGCAGCTCAACTTCACATTTACAGCATGGATAGCCAAACTAGGTCGTCTCCAGCAGATTGATACATGGGCGAAAGACGCTCGCTTCTTTGTCCTCGCTTCGCGATCGATCAAGAAATGGCAGACTTCGGCAGCGAACCACCAGCGCAACAAACGCCACGATGCTTACTCCGTCATCAGACGCAAGATCAAGGTGGCTCTTGCACGACGCCTCTTTCACAAATGGCAGTCGCGTACAGCTGACCATGCTCCTATGCACAACAGCGCCAATCAGCTCGCGTTTCAACGAACTTTTTCTACTCTTCCGGATATCCTACAGGCCTGGCATGATCGCTCGGCCTACATTGCTCAATCTGGGGATTTGGCACTGGCCTTTCATGCTCGTACGATAACCTCCACCATATTGACAACGCTTTCGGCTCTGCTAGTACAAACCACCACTCTTGCAAGCCGCGCCACTAGTTTCCGTAAAGCGACCATTAATGATGCTGCAGCTTCGGCTTTACGCAAGATCAATTGGGCTGTCTTCCAGGGTAAACGACAAGACGAAACAGCAGCAAGTCTAGCAGAAAGAAACAGGCAGAAGCACTACAAGAGCATGCTCCGATATTGGCGTGATGGGGTTGAGAAAAGACGACGTCCTGTTGACAGACTACTCTTTCAAAGTGTCGTTGGTAGTGGTCGTCTTAACGAAGGTAATTACGCAGTCACTCCTGCTATGGACTTTGAAGACGACCTTATCGACTTCAGCACTGTTGCGCCTCCTGCTTTGCCGAGACTGGCCGCCCCACCAATAATGATGTCTGCAAGAAGCAAGAGCAGGACTCGACCTATGTTCAGAAGCAGCACGGTACCTCCTTCGCCTTTTGTGAATCGATCTGCTCCGCCGGCATCACAGCAGAGACCGCAGCAAGGGCGTCCTGCTTCTGCTCTGCCTGCTGCAGCCACTGCACCAACACCAGGTTACTTACGTACTCCCTCACGTCGTTCCGCATTTCGAGAAGCCACGAACAACGCAGCTGGAGCTCAAAGCAGGAATCGTTTGCACCAACTACGTCGTGGCGAGGAAACTGGCATTCCGCAAGAACAACTCGGTGCATTTGAGTCTACCACAACGAACATGTTGCCTGCGTCCTCAACTACACCGGCTGGACTGCCGCCCGGGGCAAGTGCAATGAGTACCTCTTCAGCAATGACGCCGCTCGCCAGCCGTCTACGGAATCTGGGTTTGGGTGCTAGATTGAGTACACAGCCGACAATGACGCAGCAGAATGGAACTAGGCCGAGCAGGTTTAGTATCGCGAGACATACTGCTTTTAGTGATGTTGATGAAGATGCTGATGAAGAGGAGATAATAGGGGAAGAAGATGTCTTGTTGAGTCCTAGTCAAAGTCATAGGAATGGTGGAAGTGTGTTAGAGAAGTGATGGAGTGCTTGGCGGGCATAGTTGGGAGTAGAAAAGGGTGATCGCATGGGTTTCGGTGTTTTGGATAGCTGTTTCGATCGAGCATGCATGCCTGGACTGTTTGATTTGCATTGGGACTAACTGGGAACGATTTTATGACTGACTGACTAACAGCTTTTTTTGTGATACCCCCTTTGTTCTTTGTCTTGTAATTTTAGATTAAAGGATAGGAAGTGTTGGTGTGCTGGTGTGCACAGGAGCATTAATTGCAACATACAAAGAAATCTTGTCCTATCTACTCGTCTCTCTCTATCGTTGTCACACCAAGGTAACCCTTCGACATGATGCGTAGTTGCAACAGAATTAGGCCCTTGACGCCTCGATTGTGCTTAGTGGCAAAACAAAAAGATAACTTTCCACTATATTTCTCAAATTCGTCTTGACTGCTTACAACCTACTCCTAGCCCCAACACCACTAGGCGGATGTCCCTTCCCAAACCACACCTCCTTCCCCCTCGTCAACTCCCCCCTCAGCGACACAGCCATCAACCTCTTGACCTCTTTATTACTCTCCCCCTTCGTCGCAAGCAAATAGCTCAACTTAGTCAACGCCGCCTCCCCCGTCATATCATACCCCAACAACACCCCCGCCTCCGCCAACCTAACCGCCGGCGCATACAACGGACTCACATTCCCATTCAAACACTGCGTTATATTCACCACCACTACCCCCCTCTTCACCGCTTCCGCAAGCACATCCACCAGTCCCGGTTCGCCGTTGGGGCCCGGCGTATTGGGAATGTTGCCCGCGCCAAAGGATTCCAGCACTAACCCGCGTGTATTTGTCCGCGCGTCTAGGATCGTGCGGAGGAGCAGGGGCGTTATGCCGGGGAAGATGCGGACGAAGGCGACGTGGGCGCTGCCGAGGTTGAGGGTGAGGGGAGGAGAGAAGGTGCGCGAGGGGTCGAGGCGGTTGATTAGGTCCCAGCGGACGTGGACGCCGGTGGCGGTTATGGTTGCCAGAGGGGGCAGGTTGGGGGAGGCGAAGGCGTCGTAGGCTGTTGCTGAGATTTTGGTGGCGCGGTTGCCGCGGAAGAGCTGGAAGTGTTTCGTCAGTCTCGCTTCCAACATATGTGCATATATATATATATATATACAAAAGAGTTTGGTGGAAAGGAGGAACGGAGTCAAAACAGAGACTTGCAAGCACTCACCTGATAATTAAAATACAGCGTAACCTCCGGAATACAAAAATGTCCCGCCAATATCAAACTCCCCAGCAGATTATCCGTGCTATCATTCTGCAACTCGCCCATCGGCCGCTGACTCCCCGTCAAAACCACCGGCTTGCCCAGATCCTGCAGCAGAAAACTCAACGCGCTCGCACTATACGCCATCGTGTCCGTGCCATGCAGCACCACAAAGCCATCAAAAGCATCATAATTGCGCCAGATCAGAGTTACAATTTTCAGCCAGACGCTGGCGTCGACGGCGCTGCTGTCCAGGAGGGGCGTGAATTCGTAGACGCAGTACCGGATGCGGCGACCGTATTCACTCAAGGGGGTGGTGAGGGCTTTGTGCGGGATTGGTGCGGCGATGGAGTCTGAGGTGATGACGGGGAAGGTGCTAGGGGTTGAGCCGTCGTTGAAGGAGGGACGGCTGGACATGCATGTTTCGAGGAAGTTGCCGGCGGGGATGAGGCCGGAGGTTGATTTGACGGAGCAGATTGTGCCGCCGGTCATGAGGATGAGGACGTTGGAGACTTGAGAGGCGTCGTTTTGGGAGGATGTGGTGGTCCTGATAGTGTCGTGGGTTTCGGGCATATTTGGTGGTGGTGGTGGTAGTTCTTGTTTGATCATGGTGAGGTAAACAGTGAGGGAGGAGGTGTTTTTTCTTCTTTGTATTTTGCTTCTCCTGTTTCCAGTATCAATTTCTTGGTCACAGCACAGGACCCACGCAGGCCTTGGTGAGTGATGAATTATTGCTTGTAGTGGTCACGAATTCACGGAGCGCAAGACAAAGGGTGGAGAAAGTGAGCAGTAAGACAATAGGAATACAGGAAAGAAAAAAGTATACAATACATTATACGTAACGAGCACGAACTAAGAGATTTTGACACGGCAATGCCGAGAACGGCGACGATACACGTTGTACGGCTGCGATGAAGAGCAGAATAAGATTGACACTTTGGCAACATAGGACAAAGACAGTGGCAGACGACGATGGACACCACTTAGTGCAAGAATTGCAACACGGTTTTAAAATTGATTAATTCTGAGATTCAACATTTTGATTGACTACCCTGAGTCGATCAATGGCAATACTACATCGATTCCCTTTCTTCCACCTGAATTTGAGGTTGCTTCAATCATACTACTACTCAAGATATCCTGTGCCTGACATGAAACGAGGTTCGGTCAGTTCCTTGACAGACTAGCCTACGCCTGCTCCTTCACCTGGTGATGACAGCGTGTGCTGTATCAGCAAAAGAGGTCTTTCCTAAAGTACTAGTACAAGTTCCTCCCCAGCTTTGACCAAGCTCATGGCATAGTAAACTATAAGAGGTATTAGTTGTGTTTTGGAACGTGAGGACGATAACAGTACTCACCATATCGACATCTTTCTCGCGTTACCATATCAATTCACAAGCGCGCACGGCTTGCCATCTCGACGTTCTTCTTCAGCTGGACGTTAGGCTCGGCAGTATTGACGTTAGTCTTGACTGGGGTGCTGCCTAGCTTGCTATTCTCCTCAACGTCTTCACCTTGGATACCCGTCAGAGAGGGCATTATCTCTGGCATCGGCTCGGGTTGAGCCTGTTCATTAAGAAGTCAATCATCATAGAATTCATCCTCGTCCTCATCGTCAGCGTTCAACTGCTCAAAGTTGAGCTTGTAACGCAAGATAGCGCCAATACCACCAAAGCCCTTGACGAACTGGTTACCCTCGGAAGATCTGTCGGAGACGAACTCGAGAGTTGCACCAAAGTCTTGGTACTTCTCGGCCATCCATTCGAGGAAGGACATTTGATTGATGACTTCCATCTCTTGACCAGTCTCCTTGTCGAGGAAGAGTGAACGATCAGCCTCCTGCAACTTGGTGGTGTGCAAGATAATAGCTGCACCCTCAGAAGGCTTGAGCTCCCAGCGTGTAATGTCGAGGTTTTCGAAGATGATGAGTGTCTCGGCAGCACCAGCTTCGAGAGCCTTGAGAGTATCATCAATACCGTAGCAGACTTTACCGCTGTCGAGGGAAATCTCGTCGAAATACTTGTTGATGAGTTTCTTCTCCTGAATGAACTTGACATTGCTGAGAGTCTCCGAGGACAGCTCGATAGCCTGATTGAAACCGTTCTCACCACCGTAAGACACGTCAACAACCTTGATGACCTTTGTCTGAAGACGAGGATCAAATAAATCGGACTGGTTGAGATCGTTCTTGAAGTCAGCGGAACCTGCAAGGATAATACCAGCAACATTGACCTTGTCGTTGGTAACAAAGTTCTGGACAGCAAGCTCAGCGACCTTGCGAACGTAGTTGTGGCGCTTCTCTTCACGTAAGCGAGCGAAACGAAGGGCAGATTGACCACCACGACCGTGCTTCTTAGGTAGATCGACAGAGAATTTGTGCACAATATCGCGAGTGTTTCCACTGAGTGTACCAAATAGAGCGCCGTTTCCGTCCATGATGATAAAGCCGAACTTCTGGTCAGACTCCAGCAGTTCACTGAGCGCTTCTGTGTGGAACTTGTTATCGCAGAGGTATAGAGATGTGTTGATGGGCTTGAAAGGCTCAAAGTCCATGTTGATCCTCTTTTCTTTTCCTTCCGCGGTAATGATTTCACCACAGTACACGACGAGACCATTTGGTGGGACCTTGTTGTATAGCTTAAGACGTTGTTGGGTAGAAGTGATAGCTCCGAGGACTGATTGACGGTTGACGCGAGACTTGATGTTGGAAGCGGTTCCAAACTCTTCGGCCAACATCTTCGCGGCGCGGGATACCTGATCCTTTGGCGGGATGATGAGAGAAATCATGCTAGTTCCATTTCCTCTTGCAGCTTCCAAACCCTTGATGAGCTTCTTGACTTTCCAGATCTCGACATTCTTTTCCGCCTCGTTCATTCCTGGTGCGGACATGTTGGCGTGTTATGTGTTGACCTCGGGTATAGGTTCTTGTTACTTTCTCTACCAAGAAGTTTTAGTATCGCTGCTGATTCTCAAATCACCAGGACACAGCGACAAATGGCAGGCAAAGCACGCGCAGACGAAAAGGCAGAAGATGGCAGAGTGGAGTCGGGTGGGAGTGAGGTGGGAAAGGAAAAAGAGGAGAAAGTCGGCTTGGTTGAATTTTAGTAAAAAGCGTCACCACGTCAGAGTTAGGGGATGATTCACAGCCACGCGGAATTATCAAGCTTATACCAGCCTACTTTAACAAGCAGCTCATGATGCTGGCTAATTGATGTGTCAAGAAATGCTTTGACGTCTCCACGCTTATCAGTCGTATCTCAAACCTGTGATGCTTATCCTATATTCGCTCTAGAGCCTTTCGTCATATGCAGGGCAATATTTTCTTTTCCCATGTTTGCTGTTTCATTGTTTCAGATGTCCTATCGCGCTCTCCATTTGGAAAAAGGTGCCTACCAACAACACCAGTAGTAATACCGCATCAATCGAGTTGTACCTCCGCGGTGAACCTTATCTGTACGCGTTTCAGGTCGATCCCAAATCATCTTGTTTACTGTAAAAGGAGTTTTGAAAAGTAGTCCTTGCTCGAGGCTCATTTTGGGCTTCTGCTCTATAGGACTAGGATGAACAGTCAACGAGGCCAACCATCTGCCTCTACCGCAGCCCATACACAGCCACTCCTACAACCACCGCAACAGCATCGACATGGTTCACGCGCAGCCAGTGGTAATTCCTCAACTGACGTCGATCACGATGATGATCACTTAGGTATCTTCCGCAGCTTGAGAAGAAGGTCAGTACAAACTATGGTGAAGTCTTACAGCAAAATATGAAAGGACCAAGGTCTTGGCTTGATGATGTGCTTTGTCCGATTTGGTTTTAACTGTACCTCTCTGCTAACCAAGTTGTGTTATCAGGTCATCTGTCGTACATGGTCTTGCAGACATTGGTGGTGTCAACAGTTTGCACAACTTTGCTCGTTCCTGGACGCGAGATGCTGGGTTCTGGGAGGTTGAGCCCATCCACAAGTCATTTGTTCTTCCAGAAGATGACGAGGAAGGTCCTCTTGGGGAACGACGCGATGATATTGAGGCGCCAAAACCATACAGCTCACTGTTGCGGGCAGCCTTGGCCAACAATGACCAGAGAAAGGTGTCCATTGCTAGCCCTGTATTCGAGGAAGACGTGTTTACCACTCCGGAAGAATCGTCAAATGGCACAGGATCGGAGACAGTACGGCATCGACCATCCAACCCACGCATACGTGGAGACAGCATCTTCCAGATTGAGCCATCACTTGCTTCACCATTCGGTGGAATGTATGGCGGAACATATGGAAGTCTTGCATCACGAGTCAATGAGTCATCTATACGCCATGCTGGCGAGTTGTTTATGCGCCAACAAGCAGCGGGTGGTTCCGATCCTGATAAAGAAAGGGAACCATTGCTTGTGAAGCAAGTGCAGACAGATGAAGGCAAGACGGTCAACGTTGTTGTCGGTCAGTCTACAATCTACCAGACCATCTTCAACTCGGTCAATGTGCTTATTGGAGTGGGGATGCTTGCATTACCCCTCGCGATCGCTTACTCGGGCTGGATTATTGGCCTTGGATTCTTCGCAGCAGCAGCAATTACGACACAGTACACCGCGAAGCTCCTCGCCAAGTGCCTGGACGTTGATGGCTCACTTATCACTTTCTCTGACTTAGCTTACGTGTCTTTTGGTCCTTCAGCTCGTGTTGCTGTGAGCTTACTATTCTCGGTAGAGCTCTTCGCTACGTGTGTGGCATTGGTAATCTTGTTTGCAGACAGCTTAAACGCATTGATCGATGGCTGGGGTGTCAACGAGTTCAAGGTCGTCTGTGGTATCATCATCATCCCTCTTGGATTCTTACCACTACGACTTCTAAGTATAACCAGTATCCTGGGCATCGTGTCTTCAATCGCAAGTATGTTTTGGCTTGTCCATCTTAGTGGACGTGTACTAACTGCTGCTAGTTGTGATTGCCATATTCGCCGATGGTCTCGTTAAGGCTGAAGGTCCAGGCTCACTGCGCGATCCACGACCTACATCACTATTCCCTACCAATTGGAGAGCTGTGCCACTTGCGCTAGGCTTGCTTATGGGTATGTTGTCGGTGGTCTCCGGTTGAAAAACACTTGGCTAACTATTCGTGTAGCACCTTGGGGAGGTCACAGGTAATGAGATCGACTTTGAATTAGTTGAGCTGCGCTAATCGAACTGTAGTGTATTTCCGAACATATATCGAGATATGAGACATCCTCACAAATACCCTAAAGCTGTCAGATACACATATGTCAACACATTCGCATTGGAGACAGCCATAGGCGTAGCTGGATATCTCATGTTTGGCGACGACGTCAAAGACGAACTAACAGCAAGCATATTTACGACATCAGGCTATCCTCAAGTCCTATCAGTTCTAATGGTAATTGCTGTGGCTATTATACCTTTGACTAAAATACCGCTCAAGTAGGGTTTCAATCCTATTTCTAACCCCGATCCTGACTGATGATATCACAGTACTCGTCCTATTATAAGCACGTTGGAAATCTTCTGCGGACTTGATGCTCGCGCTCTACCTGCATCAGAAGCTATGACAGGCATGTCTGGTCTAACACGTGGGATCCTCAGTCTCACCATTCGAATCGGCCTACCTATTTCGATCATTATCGTCGCAATTTTCGTACCGTCATTCGACAAGATCATGGCTCTACTCGGATCTTTGGCAGGCTTCATGATCTGCATCATCTTGCCATGCCTCTTCCACTTGACTCTCTTCAAAGGTCAGCTCAGTACCAAGCAGCAGGCGCTAGATTGGACACTGGTAGTCGTGGCTAGCATTATCTCCATCACTGGAACCGTCTTCGCATTCCTACCGAAGAGTTTGTTAGGTATTCGCGAATGATTTATGATGGCCTGGCCCTGCAGGATGTTTTCCTTGTGTCTTTTTGGTCTTTTTGGCATGGCGCTCCATAGCATGGCGCTGCATAGTATGGCGCTGCATAGCATGGCGCTGCTTCTGCACTCATTACGAAAAGTGAGCTGGACTTGCAGCTGGTTCAGTTTTTGGATATATGTGATATCTCCTCTCATGTACAACATTGCATGTCTCCATGGCCTTTGGTCACTCAAGTGGTGATCAAAAAGTTGTTCCTAGCTCGCCCAGGATTCACTTCGACTTTGGAAAAGTGCTGTTGTTCGGATGACTTTCCAGTCCAACGAAACAGAAAATACGCAAGCTTGGCTGACAGCTTCGACTGGAGTTGAATATAGCCCATCGAGTACATGATTTCACGCAGTCTATCGACAGTCATGTATCGTGAATTGGTGACACAGGGTGCAGGAAGCACGAGCCAGAGGGCAGGAAAGATTGTCTCCAGCCTATTGACAGTCTTTGCCACATTTGTCTCAAGTTGTGATGACACATACGTGGAAGGTGTTTGCAGGAAGTGTTGGACTCTCTTCAGCATATCTCCTCTTCCCTTTGCATCTGGCACATAGTTTACCACCAAGCTCAAACAAACAATATCGAACTTGTCCTCTTTCGTTGTCGGCAGTGGCCTTTCCATGAAGTCCTGCTGCAGTATGCCCTTTTCCTGACTGTTCAGATCAATCCGTTGTATATCAAAGAGCCCACTTCTCCCAGCAGCAGTATTTGTGCTCAAAGCGCCTACATCGAGCATGCGTAGTCGTCTTGATCCTACAGTACTGCCTTCTTTGTCATGCTCTATATGTTGCACTCCTCGCTTCAACGCTACCCGTACTGACGACAGGAAGTCCAGAAGATGCTTCGACGTATCACCTCCTCGTGACTCTGACTGGCCTAATATGCTAGCAGCCTGATAATGCTCGAGTCCGCCATTGTCCGCAATTTCCTTCTCCAGCTTCTCTGCTGTAACAGCATCACCAGATGAAATAGCTCGAGTGTGTTCCTTGAGCAGGTTATGGTGTCTGCGGATTACAGTGCGAGTGGTTTGGGAGGAAAGATGTGCGTTGAGCCGTTGCTTGCTTGTGGTGGACAAATGTGGAGGTCGGCCGTGAGCAAGGGACTTTGGTTTGGAGGATAGAAGTTTCTTCTTGGCCATTGGACTGCGGTGGCTAGAGCACCTCACTGAGATGTTGGTGAAGCTATGACATTGCTTGCGCTTCCTGGACTGGACTGGACTGATGTTGTTGATGATATGATGATGGATGGAATAATATATTGACATGTGCTTCGAGGTCCAATGCCAAGCTTTTAGTTTTCAGGGTCTCCACATCGCACAAATGGTCAAACACTTTTCCCTCTCAGCTGAGTCTGATCTTGCGACAGCGACTTTTTTGACGACTTTCGTAACTACTAACCGTCGACAATATAGCAACAATGGCACCCAAGACCAAGTGTACGACTATATCCTTCCACCTAGCCTTCCACCACGATCGAGTGTTCTTCGTTGGTTACTTGTTGTAAAGAAGAGAATGCTTACTCAATCAACAACTCCATTCACCACCATCGAAAGCCTACAAGCATATAAACAACCAGCTAACACACTTTCCTCTCCACAGCCAACAAGCCCACCACCGTCGGCAAGAAGGCCAATGCCGCCGCCAAGGCAGCCCTCAAAGGCGTAAGAAACACTCCCACACCCACCACAACTGCTCAAACTTGAGGCGTGTCAGCAATCCCATCGCTGACGGCTTGTTCTCTCCGAACAGGTTAACTCGCACAAGGTCCGCAAGGTCCGCTTGAACACCACGTTCCACCTCCCCAAGACTCTGCGTCTGTCTCGCGCACCCAAGTACCCCCGCCGCTCCGTCCCCCATGAGCCCCGTCTCGATGCTCAGACTATCATCATTCACCCTCTTAACACCGAAAGCGCGATGAAGAAGATTGAGGAGAACAACACTTTGGTGTTCATTGTGCATATCAAGGCAAACAAGAGGCAGATTAAGGATGCGCTGAAAAAGTTGTATGATGTTGACACTGTCAAGATTAACACTTTGATCAGGTATGTTCTGCTCGTTTCTGGTCTTATTTGTGCTGTGTAGAGTACTGACTCTGTTACCCTTAGACCTGATGGCTCAAAGAAGGCTTTCGCCCGTTTGACACCCGATGTTGACGCTCTCGACATTGCTGCTACCAAGCTCGCCATTGTCTAAATTTGTCGTTTCATGATGTGGATGGATGATCTCAAAATTGGTGTCCTATTGTCAAAATAGAGAAGCATGACTCTCGTACGCGATGAGCAGGAACGAAGGCAAAGTACAGATGTAGCGTTGTCAGAAACACAGGAAACATAAGATATATGACACTACTTTCCTGCATAGAGCAAAGTTTCACCAATTCAAAATGAAACGCCCGAGCAGACGGCACGTCGAGTTCTCTCAGATTATTCAGTTTCTTGCTTCTGGTGATTATGATGTTATTGTGTATGCTTATGCCTATGACGCTAGCAGATGCATCAAGCTAAGGTAGTCTTTTGAGAAGAATGACATTGTCCACTCTTTCACATCTGTTATAATACCTCTGCTGCGCGGGTCGAAACGTTTGTTGTACACCTCTTCTGCACGGATCGATGATGAGATGGAGGTGAACTACAACAATTTGCTCTTCTACGGCAGGGCAGTTGAGTGATAAGACGGGACCGTTGTTGAGGGAGATTAGGGATGTGCATGATGAGGTTGAGGCGCAGTTGAGGGAGGTTATTGCGAGGCATTCTGGAGGCTTGGGCTTGCCTGGGTATGAGGAGAAGAATGGAGTGAGAATGACTTGAGAACCATGCTACACAGCCAACCTGTCTGCGAAATTGCAATGAGATGGATACTTACAGTAGGACTAACAACGTGACATTTGCCACACCCATATCCATAAACCTCAGAATGACTTTCTTCTGTTGTTTACACACAGTCCTGATCCAAATGCTCATGTACATTCGCTTATTATGGCGATATCGTGTCATAAGGTGGTCGGTATATCTTGCATCGACCGTGTTTGCCTTCTTGTATGCCATGACACTGCTCGACGATTATGGCTACATTGACCTGGACGCATTGGATATATACCTAGACGAGACAGAAGCAGCTTTCCCGCCTCCAGGTGACTTCTCAGCAACAAACCCCTATCGAGACTTGCCTGACAGTCCTGTGATACTGAACGCCACAAAACAAAGTACGTGATATCCCTGCTTTGCATCGTTCTCATTCTCGCACTCATTCCCAAATCAAATACAGCTCTATACATACACGAATACCTCAGCGACATACTCCTGCCAACATCACTCCCCGAAGACACCGACTACGAGCTCTGCTCTTTATTCCTGCGAAGCCTTAAAACTAGGACTGATCTTACATGGCTGGTACTGGATGAATCCGATATCAAGCAAGTCATAATGGCAATCGCCCAACGACGAGATTCGCCTCGAATGCCCATGGCCGAAGAGCCCTTTGACCTGCAGGCACGCTTCAAAGCACTGCATAAGTATTGGGACGATCTCGAAAGACTGCCTGATCATCCACAGCGCTGGGAGTCAAGCTACGATACGCAGCTTTTACCACCACTTCTGAAAGCGCAGCCGCTTTCCAGCAACCACGATGAGCTGCTTTCAGAAGAAGAGCAGCAGCAGCAGCAGCAGCAACAGAACACATTAGCGCACCTTCTGACACCAGAACAAGAACTCCTCGCATCCACCAACTTCAAGTACTACCTCACCACCCGCGCCCACAAAGTCTCCTACCTCAAACTCCATCCCCCGCAGCCCATGGCCTTCGCCCCCATCGCCAAGCAACCACACGCCCTCCGCGAAACATGGGACAACGTCTTCCCCGACGGCAAAGTCGAGGCAGGGCGAGCAATCGCAGCCAACAAACTCACAGATGAGCAGACATGGCAGCCCATCTATCGCAAACTTGATACCGAGAGAATTCCCTACGACTGGATGGCACCTGGCGAGGCGGAGGACAGCATCATGGGATTGACGCAGGAGCAGTGGGATGCGCAGACGGTGGTGAGCGATGCGAGATGGAAGAGGCTGGAGGAGAGGAGGGCGAAGGTGAAGGATTGGCAGGATGAAGTCAGGCCTGCGAAGGAAGCGAAGGTGAGAGAGGAGATGGAAAGGGATAGAGCGGAAAATGCTGCGGCTGCGGCTGAGCGGGAGGGGAAGAAGCTGGAATTGTGATGGGATGAGATAGGCTCGTTTCTGGGGGTCACGCTATTGCATGTTTTCGACTTTCTGGAGCTTTGAAAGCTTGAAAGAGAGCGGATGTCTATTTGCTCTGGGCTTGGCGATTCGACGTTTATTGTGCAAAAGCATCTGGCAATCTATAGAACTATGCTGTGGTAGGTGAGAGACTCGGACACAGAGAAGGAGGGTGTACGATCAGAGGAAGGATTCTCAGCCGAAAAAACCGTGTGTGTACACCAGAGGACCGGCTCAATCAAGCAAACAATGGGATCGTAGCGATATGAGTATCTGAAAAGTTTATGTCAAGGTTGTTCGGCAGCTCAAGTAACGCAGCCTCTGGATATAAAGAAGGCTCCAAGGGTCTGCACAGTGACCAAGATCCAGGTTGTCGATTTCGGATGTTGAGATAACTCGAAACTTGATGTACATTGATGTTGTGAGTTCTCTACGAACATTCAAGAGTACGGTTTCTAAGGTTTCGTGTAAATTTTGTATAGTATTATCATAGTCCCAGCGTCTAGTGGTGATAATGCGAGCAATATGATTTTGGTATGAGTGATCAACGCTACCTCGCATACCGCATGGGTAGACTTGTCGCACAGCTTTCACCAAGGTCGCTTGCAGTGTTGATACACATCGGTATTTTTTGATATCTGATATCGCCATTCTTGGGATTCATCTACGATGACTGACTGGATCATATCACGACGGCTTCCTTCGAGCTGATAGCTTAGGGGGGCGTGCATTAGCTTCTTGGCTTGCATAAAGCTTCCCCTCCTTCGCTATGTTGAGCTTCAGGCAATTTCCACCTGGTGGTCCTCACACGCATACACATACACCTGTTATCAGCTTCAGTCTGCTTATAGTGGAATAGCTCACGAAGCAGGGAAGCCCGTGATCGGATTGTGGATACTTTACCACTTCGACGCAACTTTGAGGCTCAAAATCAGCAGAAAAGAGGTCGACCGTGTCACTGATAGATTGGACAATGGCAGTCGTTCAGCCGCAGTGGGAATTGGCCCAGACAGCCGGGGGTGTTCTCCTTGTTACGCGCGACCTTTTGACAGCGGCCACCGCAGACAACGTCCAAGTGCAAGCTCTTGCAGCATGTGAAAATTTCGGTAGTACACTTGCTGTATCTCGTAGAGTTGCAATGAAGGTCGAAAACTTGATACACCGACAATCGAGCTCGACGACACTCGAATTTCTCAAGGCTACAGTCGGGTATGCAAAGGGTCGATCATTGAAGTTGCTCGGGCAAAGCGTGGCGGGTATCAATTTCCTATGTATCGCAGCTGCACTGATTGCAACGGGATCGACGTATCGAGCTGCTCAAAGTTTTGAGCTGCTCCTGACAGCATCTGCAATAGAAAAGCAAGATTGTCCTGGTGTACTCTTGGTCAAGGCTCTGTTAGACGCGCTAGAGCCAGACCTTGTCAGAACTGGGTTTTTGGACGACGTCTTCGGCTATGCCCGACTAGTGTCAGATATCAGCGTCCTGGATGGACGCAATCTCGACATAGCAGTTCCAGAGCCCAAAATCGTCGCCAAAGTCGTCGAGGCCTTTCGAGAAATTGGTCGATTGGGTCAAAGCTGAGGACAACTCTTGTTTTCCAGGCGTCGCGTTTTGTACCCTGGCTTGCGGCAGACGCAGCAATATTCTGGCACGACGGCCGAGCAATAGTGGAGTCCAGTAAGAGCAGAGTACAGATATGGCACACTAAACCAGAGCAGGATCCAGATTACAGCTATATCTCAATCCAACTGCAAAAGGCTTTTGATAGCGGCGCGGACCTTGTGGAGAGCTTGATCGATACTATGTGTACCCCGTACGCCGTCAGAGGCATGGTTACCATGCGAGTATACGCTCAGCTTCGACTGCAGTCCAAGTCCTTGAGAAAGCACGAGGAAGAATATCGAGCTTGGGTGCAAGCTTTGCCATTTGCACTTCACTGTGCAACACGTCCAAAAAAAGTGTCCAGAGGCTCAGAGATTCGTCTCCGCTCCCAAGCGACGCTATTCTAGCAGCAGCTGCACAACTATTCTTCGGGTCATCGGGGCGCTGATGCCCGAAGCACTCCAGGAAGGAAAGACGGTACGTGATTTGTCGTGCATACGCAAGTTGCCCAAGCCCGAGCAGGACGAGGTCCTTGACAAGCTAGGCATAATAGTGAGTGATATATGCGCAATAGCGTTGATATATCAGCAAGGCGTTGCGGACGAATCGCAACCGCTGTTGTGCTACGAATCATGTCGAATATACAATCGCTATATGCAAATAGCTCTTCTCAGCAGTTTTGATGTTTCAGACAACGAAATCAACACTATTGAGCCTCCCTATTACCCGGAGGATACTCTGCACTTACTCGGGTGTACTGAGGATATCTCTAGCGAGCCATATGGCTGGATTGCACTATCATTCCGCGGTCAAGTGATTCTACCAGAGATAGTCCTTGGCAGAGATATCAGAGAGAAAGGCTATCTGAAGCTAGCGTGTATCCCGGGCGTTCTGAGAATTGGTCAGCGAGGGTTCAGTTGTGTCCAGTCAACTTGCCGCCATCGACCAGCTGAACCACCAAGCTATACTGGGCCGTGGCCAGGCGAGGTGTCCGCCCTCATAAATTGCCATACAGATTCGCAGATGAAATGGCACACCGTCCAGGGAGAGACTACACTAGAAGCGAACATGATCTGGACCAGCGATCCAAGGATTGAATTCGAACTCTCAAGCGCACTTAGATGTCTCGAGCATGCGTGCCATCTCGGCCATGCGGGCATGACTTGGCGTCAGTATGTGGGGCGGAGGAAATCCTCTTGCTATCACCATCCCAGGCTGCACAAGGATACGAATGCGTGGATTCCATACGGCCAGCGGTATGCGCAGTTTACGGTTCCACGAGCTTACGGCTGCTTGCTTTAGCCGCACTCTGGGGTTCTACCTATGCAAACTTGAAACCGGGCAGGCGCTGGCAAGATCAAGGTAAGATCATCATCAACAACAGAACTTGCATCAATCGCTTGAAAGCCTTCTGTACAGAGACGGGCCGCACTCACATTGTACTGTAGTCTGTTAATCTCGACCTGATGAGTTTCTTAAGGAAATTGAGTCGTTTGTTTTCGTGGCTTTTGGATTTATTTCATTTGTCCTCATACCACTGGCTGTTCGGTTGTATCTCATACTCCGTGTAAGATTATATAGCAATGGAATTGCAGTTTGATTGTTCACCAAATGCCGCCGCCAACTCTGGTACTGGCGTCATAGCAAGATATATCGTCAACACTGGAACGTCTCTCTCTTGCTTGATGCTATTTGCCCCATCTTGTTCTGCTTGCTTGTCTTGGTTAGCAGAATTCAGGCGCATCACCTCGAAGCCTTCGTCGTCTTCTTCGTCCTCGTTGACTTCGCCCTTTCTCAGTTCTTGTGGTTTCAGTATGAGCTGGATATTGTTTGCGTCTTTGTGCTCCTCTTCTTCGTCATGTTTCTCGTGCTCTTCGTCTAGCTTGATCTTCTTCGAGGACGATTGTGCAGCAGCTGTGCTGTCTTGGCTGTCATCAAGTGGCCTCTTTCGTTGCTGTCTCTGACATTCAGGTTCTTCGGTCTCTGCTTCTACACCATCTGCCTGTTCCGAGATTTTACGCGGTTCTTCTGCCTTTTGCTTCTGCTTTGCTGGCTTTGGCTTTACTTTCATCCGTGTTGTTGTGACTGTCGTATATTGATACAATCTGTACCCCGATACTTTTGTCTTCGAGCTCTTTTGCCTCGCTACTTGTTGCTCTCCTGGCGAGCCTTTTTCTGCACTTTTATGCGATTCTAGCCATTCTTTTTCACGTTTCGCCAAATCCCGCTTCGATATTTCCACTATGCTGATCAATTTGCTAGCAACATTTGCTTTTGCTTTCAGCTCCACCACTATCCTCGCAGGCTTCTTCGTGGCATTGTCGACCGGCGTTGCTGCAGTTTCGGTGGCTTGATCTGCTTTTGTGGAGGTCACTGGTGGTAGAATGTTGAAGATGCGGAGAACTTGGTTGACTTTTTGGTGGATTTTGGTGGAGGAGATGATGTTGAGGTTGTGAATGGTATAAGAAGATGGGATTTGGGCGATGTGCTGCTCGATCACCATGTTAGAGGATCCAAGTAATTGTGATGTTTGCGACGTGATGTTGATGTTGATGTTGATGTCCATAGCCTGCGAGCACGTGTCAAAACGAATGGCGGATATTCCAGGTTCTTTCTCAAGCGGAATCAACTCCGGATGACGTGCATTGTTGTTGATGGTTGTTGAGGCGGCACGTTCGGATAAGGTATTGCTGCTTGCTCTTGAGTAGATCAGCTTCTAAGCGTCCCATCCTCTGACCTTCCTCATCTCAACACTCCTCTCCTCACATCATCATGGCTACCTCAGACGAGCTCGTCAAGCTCTCGCAAAAAGATCTAGGCAGGGAAAACTTCAGCCATCACACTCATCTCACGACCCGCCACGATCCAGGGCTTCAAGGCGAGCTTGACGCAAACACTGCAAATGACTACCCTTATACACACGCGAAAGAAGCACACTTCAACCCTGGGCTTGCAAGAACGAATGCAGCCGCAACTGTTGCCAAACCAGATGGAACGACTCAGGACAACTGGGCAGAGAGACACAAGCATATGACTGTTATGCAACAACATTGTGTGAGTTAATGCATCACATCTACGCAACTTTGGGGCTGTGCTGACCTAATTCTGCATCCAGGTCTACTGGGATCCTGACCACGACGGCGTCATCTGGCCACTTGATACCTACCGTGGCTGTCGTGCATGGGGATGGAATCCAGTCCTCTGCATCATCGCTACGATACTCATCAATGGCATGCTCTCCTATCCAACTTCGCCTAGCATCCTCCCCGACCCTCTATATCGCATCAACCTCAGTCGCATCCATCATGACAAGCACGGCTCCGACAGTCAGATCTACGACAACCAAGGTCGTTTCCGTCCTCAAGCATTCGAAGAGTTCTTCTCCAACTATGATCGTGGAAACAAAGGTGGATTGAACATTGGGGATTTATGGTACGCCTATCTAGGGCAAAGATTTGTCTTTGACTTCTTTGGATGGAGTGCCTACTTCTTCGAGTGGTTGGCAACATATCTTTTGTTGTGGCCTGCAGATGGGATTATGAAGAAGGAGGATATCAGAAGAGTGTACGATGGCAGCATCTTCCAATTCAAAGCTGATGAGTATGCCAAAAAGCAGAAGAAGAGTGTGAAGGCCTTTGGCAGGTGAATGAACATGGGCAGTGAACAAACTGGTTTTGTCGTTGCAGAGTGGACGGAATGATTAATGTCAGGAACGAAACGGAGGCATAACGACTTCGGACATGATGGATAATAGACTATACATCGAGCTCTTATGAGTATGAGCACATACAATTACACGCATATATAATAAACGACAGATTCTATCAGCAGCAGTTGTAACCACCAAGTCTTTTTCGCTAGTGAACGGCTTGCCTTACAGGTCCACTAACGAAAAGCCACATTCCACTACCTGCCTGTAATCCGCGCGCCTAAAGACAAATGAGCATTCGCGTAACCTCGATAAGAGATATCCTGGTCGTAAGCAATAAAAATGAAGTTGAATGCAGCAAATAAAGGATAGGCGACAACGAAAGCAAACAAGCTTTATAGATTAGCTGATAGGCAGGCTGACGAGGAGGTGATGATGTGTTCCACAGCCCTACGACACCTCCCTTGCTCTTGCTCGACCTCCTCCTTCCTTTCATCGCGTCTATTTTCTCTTTTCCCACCTCTCTTTCTGCTTTCTCTTCTATACTGTTTTACTTTTCTCCCTCCTTCCATCACTTGCCGACTAGGACATAGCCACTTTCTACCACTTTCCATTCTATCCCTTATCCGTCCGATTTTCGGACACGTACCCATCTGACATACGCCCCTTTTGCTGACTAAGGTCGACCTTTGGCGATTGGCCGGTAGTGTCGGAGACTGCATCTTATCCGTCCCATCTTCACTTCTTCTCTCACCTGCAACCTTCTTCGCCTTCTGTTGCGACAACTCACACATCTGCGACAAGCCAACATCACACTCTTTCTCGGCAACAACTGACGCTGGTCGTTCATGCTCACCGACTTCGATTAAATCGCTTTCTCATATTCGGCCGCTCGGAGGTCGGCGCATCTCATCATCGCTCGACATCACCAAACAGACCAGCCCAACATAACAAATTACAAAACTTGTCGCGCATGAACGAAACCGATGTCATTGCGGTCGCATGACTTTCGCCGACACTATGCAGGCATTTTCCAGCTTCGCCTGGATGCCAGACTTCATGCAGCCTCAAAATCACGAAAAGATGGCTTGCTCAACGCCACGACCGAATCCAGTCGCAAACATGCCGCCACAAACTAACAACCTGAAGCGCAAGAGAATGGATCGAAACATACTGTCATCGTCACCGGAAGTCGCGCTATCGAAGAGGCAGAAACATGTTGCTTTGGCACAAGCGCAAACGCTGGAAGTTCCGAAAGTCGTCATTAACACGCCTGTCGCAGTCGCAGAGGATACTGCTACTGAGGCAGAAGAATTGCCAGAGATCGAGCAAGAGCAAGCGCGACCTAATGCACAAGAAGATGAGTCATCAGCTGCGGCGCCTAAGACTCGAGATCCGCATCTCCAGGAACGCGCAAGACAGCAAGTAGAGGCACACTTCAACCTAGAGATACTATACAAACACAATGAGTTGCGCCTCATTGAACAAGAGATGGCCAAGTGTCAGGTTGCTCTGGAACAGCTGCGAAGATGCAACATAATATCATTTCCTGGACAACCTGGGTCTACTGCTACGCCAGAACAAATCGCGAGCGGAACAGGTCCTTCAGTGAACGCAGCACAAGGTTATACACAACCGCAAGATCCAGCAGCATGGGGTGTGACGGATGGTCCATATTCTCGACATTATGCGCAATGGCTTATACCAGATCCTCGTTTCGACCCGAGGCCTATTCAAGAAGCACCACGACCGCAAGCATCCGGTAAATTACCAAGTCGAAATGCTCGTGCTGCTACTACCTCGGAAGACATGATAACAGTGCGAAGTGGTCGTAGAGCAACAGCTGCCAAGCTTCAAGGATTGCCAAACTATGCTGCTGTAAGAGACAGGAACACCACGCTAACTATTAGACGAGCCTCCGATGGACTTCTTGTCAAATTGATCTGCAGATTCTGTGGAAAGGACAATGTGAGCAGCTTGCAAGGCTTCCTAAATCATTGTCGGATACAGCACAAGCACGAATATGCGAGCCATAATGCCGCATTGGAAGACTGTGGAGTACCACTTGACGAGGTAGAGCTGGCAAGCCTGAATGTTTCAGAGGTAGAGCAACTGCCGACGTCCAGCAACGTTGTTATTGCTGGTAACAATGGTCTTCTCGTTCATCCACTAATCAGAGAGAATCGACGCGAGTCTCCAGCAATATCTACATTATCGAGTGGAACTCCAAGAGCCAAAAGAGCCATGCAACCTCCGCGAATACCATCTGGTCTTTCAAACTCCTTCGACGGCGCATCTGACTTGAAGCCTTCCCCCTCCGTACCCGGCTTGTCTGCCTATCTTGCCAAGTTGGGCAGTATTGGTAATCTTTCTTCATTCGTGGAGCATACAAAGGACAGGAGCGACTTTGAGAACATCTGCGAACAGCTGCAGAGTGATGAGGAAGAGGAACCACCGAAGCCTGCCACAAAACCGAAAAGTCAAGGAAGATCCCGAGGACGTCGTAGTACCGTACATGCAGCAGCAGGTACCAATACGGGGACGCAAGCACCATTGCGACTCCAACTACCAGCACAACGAGCTGTGCAATTAACCAGTGAAGCTAGCCCGTATTCCACGACTACTGACACTCCACCATTGATGACTGCCTCGACGAGTTATGCAGCCACGCCTGGATTGTTGAATTCTGCCACCGACTATACCATGTCGCCTGCGATCACAAGCGCCATCTCACCAAACATCATAAGAGCTATGCCTGGATCCCGCACTCGATCCGATATCAGTGGTTTCACGTCCACATTTGGTCACACACCTACACTAGTCAACTCATCGAGCGGAATTGGTACTACCATCTCACCTAGAACTTCACAGCCACAAGCAGATCAACCTTCCAGCCAGAGAGTGCGACCACTTATACTGAAGCTCAAAACGTCGCAACATTCAGCTGACAAGAACGAACATGGACGAACAGCGAGTCAGCCCGCGATTCCTGCCACACCAGCTACAGTTGATACATCGATGTCCATGGATTTCAGCCCAGCAAATACTGCTGATACGAATCCTGGGATGGTATCTGACAATGAAGAGAACTATTCCTATGACGAAGACCTCTCTGAAGTCAACGTTGAGCATATGCGCAAGCCTTCAACAGCAGTGCGTATCCGATCGAGTCTAGACAACACGAGTTTTGCAGAGACTCAAGATGAGAGAAAAGGTCATTGAGCGATGATGGAGTACTACTATCCACGAAAACAATTCTCTTCTCAGATTGTATGACTATCAATTTTGTTTTATTGCCTGAGTGGCGAAAAGAGTATAGGTTGGGGCTGAGGTGTTATAGCATATAGGTCAGATATAGCTTTCAGAGCTTACTATTCCCAAGTTATCATGGTTTTCGGGCACTTGGACGACAAGAGGTGTTGGCACGAGGGTGCGTCATCATGGGGGAGAGGTGTACTTGTACGATTAGATTTGCGAGCTCAGAAGCATAAGCTTAGACACTAGATGCATAAGAACAATGTGATTGAAGCATTTTCAACAAGATTATCTTGCACATCCTCTGTGAATCCTCATCGTAGATTTTTGGGCGATGAACGATGATGGTGCCTTTGCCATGATAAAACTTGACGTTCCGATCGTCCTTGCCTATGCGCCACGACCTTTTTTTGAACTCGAAACCCAGGCAAAATGATTCCATATTCTTCGTACATAAGTACGCTTCAGTCATGACAAGACCTGCTTTGTAGGTAGATAGCAAGTGGTGGCTCATACGGAGATGACTGGGTACATGACTGGTCAGGCACTTTTTCTGCAAGGCTTCTTCTTGCCTGTCGCAGCCGAATCGTTGTTTTATATGGCAAACGTCCTTGAGGTCGGTTTATCTTTGCTTCAAGACATCGAGTCTGTTGTGAAATGAACCACCAGCCAAAGTTGTTGTCGTAAATCGTAAATCGTTGAGAAATCTAGAGAAGCACAATCTCATGTACCCCAGAGGACGGAGAACTACAAGTGGGAAGTGTAATTAGCTGATAGGTCCTCGCTGCATTATTGACGTGCCCATGGAATGCCTCCTCTTGTCAGAGAGAAGAACGGAGAGAAAGATAAGAGAATACACATACAGCCATGGCTACACAGCAGATGCTCACGTATGGCGATAATCTCTCGCCTATCCGTGCGCATTTCCAAAAGACACCTAAGAAGCTGTTGAATGTGACATGTGTGGTTAGCGTAAGTGTGTCGGGAGTGTGAGGAGTGGATGCTACGAAACGTACCCTTCCTTATGCCTGTCCATTGGACCAGGAAAGGTGGCGTGCACGTATGATGAGGTGCAGATCAAAAGGAGGATGACCATCAGGAGGGAGTGGAAGTTGAAGAGGGCGGACTAGACGGGGAGACGTGTTAGTTTAGTGGTGATACCATGACGAGCTGGGCTAGGCTATGTCGCGAACACGAAGGGCTTGGGGGTACTAACCATTTTTTAATACTGCTGTTGAAGTCTCCAATCTGCTCGAGTGCGTTGTTGTCGTCGTTTTGGCTTCTCCCCAAACATCATAGACGGAGCCCTTTCCGAGCTCTACTATGCGCTCTCTCACTTTCACATCACCACACCAACATCGTCTCCAACAAGCTCCCAGCTCATGACCTGACCCCACCCCCTGTCACCACCGTGGGTGACTGATCCCACGACATCCCTCCAAGAATGACCGAACCACGCATGCGCGCCCGACTAAAAGGCCAACAATTCCCCACCGAACAACGTACCTCCCCTCCTCTCACCCCTCCACCCTCCCAACTAACATCCCTCAGTAGAAGACCTCCTCTACGCCTTCGGCTCTCCCGTCCCCTGCCTCCCCGAAACCGTCCGCGTCCTCGACGAACTAATAACCGACTTCATCATCGAGCTCTGCCACAGCGCCGCGCTCTCCTCCCAACTCGCGCACCGCGCCAAAATCAAGGCAGACGATTTCCGATTCGCGTTGAGGAAAGATACGAAGAAGTTGGGACGGGTGGCGGAGATGCAGCAGAAGGATAAGGATATTAAAATCGCGAAGAAGAGTATGCAGGAGGATGTTGTGGCGGAGGGGATGGTGAGGGAGGAGAAGAAGGGGAAGGCGAGGGGGAAGAGAGGGAGGGAGGAGGAGGTGGAGGATGGAGAGGAGGAGGGGTTGGGGAGTCAGAGTGGGATTGGGGCGAAGAGGAGGAAGAAGAAGGTGGGGAAGGGGAGGAGTGCGGTGAAGAGTGAGGGTGGGGAGGATGAGGAGGCGGATGAGGATGGGGGTGATGAATGAGTGAGGGAGTTGTTGAGAACTGGGTCGCATCTGATCTTGGCATTGTGGGCTCGAAAGCAGGCCAGGACAGTATGATTAGATTGGCGTTGCCACGACGGAGACGACGTCCACTGGAAGCTAGTGAGGCCACACAGACTCGGTTGTTGTTAGACGTACATGGACATACCAAAGCACCACAAGACATGAAAGTATCAGAGGAGACGACGAGGCATCGAGGACACTTCGTTGAGTCAAGTATAGTCATCTGGTTGACATGCTGTTCGGGATGGTCGACACGACCAAAACCTCAGACTTCATGCTCGTCTAACAAGTGCTCCGGTTCGAAGGACAGTAGAGCGCAGAAGAGTGAGCAGCATGGTGAAGCACGTTAACCCAAGTAAGATATGCTGCAGAAGCGTAGTCATATCATCGGCGGAAACTGAAGTTAAAGTAGAGCCTAGAGATAGGAGATGACGCGAAAGGAAACGTTTCAGCTCACTGATACCCTCACTGCGTTATTGAACTTGTGGTTCTTTACATCCGTCTGCTTTCTTGGCTTTGATACCGAAATATTGCGGTGCTTCCAGGCAGAGCTTTTTTTGTGAGGCAGTCCATAAACGCCTGTTCGTCCGTCCCGTTCTGTTTCGATCAGATACGGCAGCATCTGAGGTAGGGAGACCTGCTTTAGTCTGCCACTTTCTGAACAGTATGGACAGTAGGGTTGAGCGGTAAGGAATAAGGGCAAAGCGTGGAAGTGATTACACAGCATAAGAGTACTTCGGTACAGCCCTGATCATCATGGTTATTCCAAAGCGAGTCGTATGGGTCAGATGGAAAACATATAAATAAAACGACTTATATGCTCTCTGGCCACCACCCCCATACCATTGAACTACTGCGATACCTAAATCACGCACTCAGGCGCCACGCACACCGCTGTCGTAACATCGTGGGGTTCCGCACCAACCTACACTCAAGTCCCGACTCCACCAGCACCCGACTCATCAACCAGCCTCATTCAACTACGCGTTCTCTACACGGGGCTACACTCTGTCGTCCGTTCGCGCGCAGCAGGGGCACACTACTCCGTCACTTCTGACTCTGCCGCAACAGTTCACCGCATCCCCGGCACCGACGGCGTAGGCAGCAGTCCCCACGGCAATGACTACTATTTCGTGTCGTTTGGTGCTCAAGGCACGTTTAGCGAGTACATCAATGTACCACAAGAGAGCACGTTTCTTCTCCCGCACGGACTGGATCCCCTGGTAGCTGCTGCGTACATGAATCCAGCGCTCGGATCGTGGATGGCGTTGAGATATCGTACTACTGAGCTACCACAAAGCGGGTGGGGAGTCCTGATTGTAGGTGCGACGAGCGCTAGTGGGGGGGTCGCGGTGCGAACTGCACGTGCGCTTGGTGCGACTAGAGTAGTGGGGCTTGCAAGAAATGTTCAGAAGCTTGAGAGAGTGGAGAGTTTGGATGCCAGAATCAAGCTGGAGGATGATGCTACAACGATCGACTTCGAAGCTGTCGGACAAGTGGACGTGGTGCTTGATTTCGTGTACGGTCGTGTTGCGGAAGAGCTTCTGACGAGGCTGAAGGCGGACAATGGACTTGTGCAGTATGTGCAGATTGCAGCGCTGAGTGGCCAGATGGATATCAATCTGCCGAGCGCGGTACTGAGGAGCAAAGACTTGACTATTAGAGGTGCTGGACCTGGAGCCTGGCCAATGTCGAGGATGAGCGTAGAGATTCCGGCTATGTTGGAGATGCTCAAGGCGGTAAAGAGTGAAGGTGTAGAGGTGGTTAGTCTGAGCGAGATCGAGGAGGCGTGGACTAGGAAGGGTATCAATCGTGTCGTGTTCAAAATGGGCCAATAGAGCTTGGTTGAAGATATTGTAATACGGCGGTCTGAGCAGTAGTATGAGTTTTGATAGCGTCTAATCCAGATATGTGCAGTGGTGCCAGGTCGTCCAAACTTTTCTTTTCGAAGCTCTTTGATGCTCAGTAATGCATACAGTCTCGGGACGACTTATAATAACAGCTGGATCCTCGTGGTCATGAAAGAGCTACCAGTTCCTTATTGTTAGATAAGGCGAGCACTTCATATGTTCCTCGGACTATCTTGACACCCATCTCACTACTCGTCATTCTTCACGGGTCCTTTGGCAACCACATTCACAGGTGCTTTCTGAGAACCCGCCTGCTCAGCATAATCCTGCTCATACATCCTCCACACCTCCGCATCTTTCTTGATCTTCCTCATCCTCATAGCCCGCCTCTCATATTCTCGTACTCTTCTCTCAGCCTCTATACAGCCACCAATGGTCATTCCAGACATTTGTAGATATACTTTGAATTGGAAAGTGAGGTTGCGGTAGACGGGAGAAAAGTAATAACCTGCACCAGCTAGGATGCCAGAGTAGATACCCCATTTAGCGGCGCCGTTCATGCCGCCGAGAAAGCCTTGCCATCCTGCCTGGTTGTATTCGTCGTCTGTTGCGAGCTGACCGTGTCGTCGTGGTGGCATTGCAAGATGGTGTTATTGTGATGCTTGGTTATTGATGTTGTTTCGGAGCACACGAGGTTGTAAATGGTGATGTCAGCCATTGGAAATAACCCTAATTTTAGGATTCAGTCTTGCTTCATTGCTTATCTGAGGGTTGGTCTCTGCCTAGTTTGCCCGTGATCGATTGTCGCTACTTTGTGAATATACATCTTGACAGAGCTTGTATTTGTGTTTATTGTCGGTGCTCTTCACCATGGCATGTGGGTTGTTTCATGATTGGCCAGAATTTGATCTACGAATCGGATGTGCTTCCAATGAACGTCTCTTGGCACTCGGATGGGCCGAAACGCAAGCATCAATGGCCATTCTCGATTACATCCACCTCCCTCGGAGTAGATGCTGCACTCTTCATCATATTCTAGGATAGCCTTGGTCTTGCTCAGCAGAGAGATGCTGATTTTCTACCCACCACTGGGCCATGGAGGCTTACTCGGAGAAAGCCTTCCTGGTATGGTAGTAGCCTCATTCTTCATAATCAAGGGGTGATATACAGTCCCGGTCAGGTGTATGTAGCTCTTGATCACAGGAACGTCAATACCGGTGGTTCATTGATCGACAGATTATGGGAGCAGCAGTCTTGAAAACACCAGGAGAAAAGTCTCGCCAATAGAGCCTGGAGAAAGAGGTCTTGGTATTTTGGCACGAAACTCTACAGCACTGAAGTGGTCAACCTCATCGCTTGGCTGTAGAACTCCTGGAACAAGCTCGACGATGCGGCTGGTTTGAGCTCAGCTACATCAGACACACAGGCGGAGATCTCGTTTGCTACAAGATCTCAGATTATACAGATTGTAGTATCCAAGATAGTGGATTCAGCGATAACTCTGTCAAGCTGGGCAATGACATTTCGGATCAAGTTTAGTGGTGGATCAATCGGTTGAAGAACTTGCTCTCGGTCGTACGTCTTGCTGCTCTACACTATTGCACTGGATCAAGAGTAATCGCATGATGTGTTGTCACACTAGTCTGCGCTATGTCCATCTATGTACGGATTGTTTTCCGCCTGGAATGAGCTGCGCAAGTTGTAATTGGCCAGCAGAGATTTGCAACGTGCTGTGAAGGTCTGGGCTTAACGCCTTTCCTTGTTGGTGTGGGCCATGTGGGATTGAGGACTGCAATAAAGCCGACGCAGAGATTACATGGACGTAATAAAGATTGCGAAGATTATCGAGATCGTATTCAAAGCATGTCGCTAGTTGCGAACGAGTGGTGCAACATATTGGTGAGGTGGCGGGGCTAGTTTATCGTGCTGTTCGTGTCTCGTGAGACATTTCCTTTTCAGGGGTACTGTACCTTGTTCACGTCATCAGATTGGTTTGGCACGACCAGCGCCTGCCAGATAAGAAATTTGCCCGGTCTTGACGCTTCATATTTCGGTCTTCAACTCATTGACCGGCAGCTCAAGTTTGGCCGGCGGTGTGTTGCTTTCCCTGCTGCCTTGCTAGAATTCCCTGAGCAATACCCCAACCTCTTCTCCTCCGGCGCTTCCTTCAGGGTTTCCTTGACAAACATCATTATCTCATCCATCGTCAGCCGAGTCATGAAATTTGGAGATACGCTCTGGCAGCGCTCTGTGCCTCAATGGCGGTCATGTATGTTCTCCTATATGCTCTCAAATACATGGTATTTCCTCGTTGTGACCGATGATGCCTGTGTGACAATTGTGGGGAGGCTGGGTGTCGACAAAATATAAAACATCTCGGATCATGCTTAGCTCAACACTGACATCTATATAGATAACGTTGATTACAATAATATTAAGCGACTGATCAAGGATAATACGTCTCCTGGTCAGGGCAAAGCCGTCTCAATCCCCGGAACAGGCGACAGTGTCGCAGAAGACTTCTCTAACCAATTATTCATCATCTTGAATAATGAGCATGACCGTATCAGCTTGTTCATCAAGAGCAGATGGTATGAGATAAACAGTCGTCTAGGTAAGAGATTTAGTTGACGCTGAAGCATAATCACCACGCTTACCCTTGGATAGCCTCTATAGGAAGACAATTATCGCAGATTCAAGGTAAAGACCTTGCAACTCTAAATCAAAGGGCAGCTTGGCAACTACGCCGGAGGTTCTCCAGGATCGAGAGTGAGATATTGGCGTAAGTACCACCTGAATGTTGTAGTCTGTGGTCAGCTCACATTGTGTCCAGTGTTGGCGAAGAAATACAGAATCTTTCAAGGTTCATCTCTATCAATCGACAAGCAATAAAAAAGCTCTGCAAGAAGTACACAAAATGGTCTGGCTCGACCAATCTGCGAAACCGGGTAGAAAGTGATATTCTGGACAAGCCTGGCAATCTGTCCGAGGCTATGCTGAAACCTGCTCTCGAGCAATATACGACTTTCTTGCACGATGTCCGAGCACCCTTTGAGGGAGAATCAGAGAGAAGTCCTATCTCCCCAAATGGTAGATCCGGTTATGCCATTAAACCATCGCCTTATGCAGAAATATTATCAAAGTCTGCTTTACATTTTGACTCAGCCTTGACATTAAGAACGAAAGACAGGTCCACAACTGTTGCCAAGTACTGGACACATGTAGACAACGTAACACAACTACGCATACTTTTGCTACAGCACACTCGCCTGGCCAAGTTTGAGGCAGTGGAGACACGACGCACATCGGTTATCACACTACAACGCAGAGCATCGGAAAATGCGGATGGTGAGGATAACGTTGGGTTGATCCTGCTTGGAGATCTCGAAATGCATGGCAATGATGGCGACAGTTACTTACAAGATGAAAACGGGTCTACTGGCGGCGCAAGATGGTCTGGAAATAGCGAAGCTGTAGTTTACAAAACTGGAGCTAAGCCAAACGCAGCTGCCGTTATGGTGGCACAAGTCCAACAGGAGCAGCTCTACGACTATCTCGACACCCGACCAAACAAGACTTTGCCATCAAGCTACGATCACAATACGGACGAAAGCAATATTCGCCAATGGCTTGAAGAGCATTCCAATATGAGGCCTCTAGCATGTATACGGTCACGAAGAAGCAGATTCGTTGGCCTGGATAATACATTGGGAGGCGGCACTTGGGCAACGCTCGACGAGGAGATAGACATGGCGCCAGTCAGCCTGAAGCAGCTCAAAAATACAGACTTCTACAGATGTTCAGGGCAACAAGCCAATCGATTCGAACATGCCGTCCTGACTGTCAGATCCGAAGGTGATGATCGCGGTCTCTTAAGAATGCTTGACAAGTCTCACTTGGTAAGCTCGAGTTTGGCGCAACTGCAAGCGCCATGCTAATACACAATAGACCGAACGCATCGATGACTTTTCCATCGAGCAACACGCACTTTACCAATGTCACCGCCCAAGGTCGATGGCGACACCTACTTGGGTATGTTGAGTGTTCGCCCTATCTCGTCAAAATCATGCTAATTTTGCTACAGATTGACACATTACACAAAGATATTCGCCACGTTCCTGAAGCTCCTCCCACTACCCGATCCCGCAAGTCCTCCTCCTTCGGTCTATCAACACCTCGACGATCTCCCAGAACTTCAGTATCCCAAGGACGCAGCACTCCTCCCACCACCGT